>Ga0255776_10001544_pt1 | contig 26148 bp, 23 predicted proteins | sample 071ome_19_FD_179974 | JGI IMG/M metagenome (GOLD analysis project Ga0255776, IMG submission 179974) | Coastal salt marsh microbial communities from the Groves Creek Marsh, Skidaway Island, Georgia - 071413AT metaG (version 2) | ecosystem: Environmental > Aquatic > Marine > Intertidal zone >... | reverse complement strand
GGCCAAACGTAACGCAGGAGCCTCTTGTAGATCAGAACACCTTTTGTTTGAGAATCGCTCATCACTGCGGGTTCGCGACCTGAGCGGCGAACATCACTCTCTCGATGCCTACCTTACGCGCAGCGTCCAGCGCTAAGACTACGGCTTGATGCGTAGTTTTTGCATCGGCCTTGAGAACTAAGATCACCTTGGGGTTTTTATCAAACGCAGCGCGAAAAAAGCCCTGCAAATCCTGTGGCTCCAGCTTCTGACCTTCAGATGCCTCACCGGCAGACCGTATCGCAAGCTCATATTCGTCCTTCGCTGTAATGGCAAGAATTAGACGATTCGCGGGGGTCTCAGACGCCGGCGCACTGCTTGCCTCCGGTAGCGCAATCTCGAGCTTGGTTTCTTTATCGAACGTAGTCGAGACCATGAAAAAAATCAGCAGCAGAAAAACGATATCAATCAACGGCGTGAGGTTGATGGATACCTCTTCTTCAGCGCTTGCTGCAAACTTCACGCGGGCATCCTCGTTCGGAGGATTTCTAACAGGCGAAGTGCATGACGCTCAATTTCATGCGTCAGCTCGCTGATGCGGCCCCGGAAATACCGATGGAACATGAGACTTGGAATACCGACCGACAGTCCGGCCGCCGTCGTAATAAGAGCCTCATAAATTCCGCCGGCGAGCACCTGCGGATCCCCGACCCCGCTCGACGTAATTGCAGCAAAAACTTTAATCATCCCGATCACGGTCCCGAGCAAGCCAAGTAAAGGCGTGGTCGCGGCAATCGTCCCAAGCGCATTGAGGTATCGCTCGAATCCATGAACCACATGGCGCCCCGCCTCCTCCAAGGCTTCCTCGATTCGCGCTGGATCACTAGGGGCCTGAGCGAGACCAGCAGCCAACACGCGACCCAGGGGAGACCCTCTTCGAACTAGGGCGATTCGATCGGCGTCCATACGACCCTGTGAAAGGATCCGATCAATATCGGCAACCAGTCCCTTCGGCAGCACTCGACCGGAGCGTAAGGCCACAAAGCGCTCGAGGATGATTGCAAGCGAAATGACAGAACAGGCCAATATGGGCAGCATCAACCAGCCACCACTCTTAAGGAATTCAATCAAGGTCGACAGGTCTCAATGGAAGAAGCGTCGTAAGAAAACTCGGATATCCGTGATTTTAACCGCGGAGACTCCTTTAGGCGTTCGCCTATTTAGGGTATCGAGTGATAAAAGCGCTGAGATGTTTCTCCGAAATGTTTTACCTCCCAGCCGGATACCCTGCTTACGAGGTTGATTCGCCCAACCCGTCCGGTATCAAGCACCCGGGTCTCAAGAGCCGCGTAGCGACCCAGCACATCCTCGTGGGGATGCCCAAATCGATTCTTGGTGCCACGACTTAAAAGCCCGATCTGTGGGCGGGTCGCGGCTAGGAAATCTCGTGCAGAGGACGTCTTAGAGCCGTGATGAGGAATCTGTAAAACATCAACCTCAAGCAACGCGCGAGATCGCCTCAAAAGTCGGTACTCCATTTGCCTCTCGATATCTCCAGTGAATAACGCAGTTCCGTACGGCCCGGAGACCAAAAGCACGCATGAGCGATTGTTGGCCGAAACCCGGTCACCCGCCTCCGGCTGAATAAATACGAAAGAAACGCGGTCAAATGTCCAGTTCAAATCGGGAGTGCAATGCCTACCTCCCGTTCGTTGCGGCTCGCCGCTAAAGAATTCCCGCGGCTTGAACTCTTTCATCACCCGAACTCCTGCTCCAAAGTGATCTTGTGCCCCATGGCTTGCAATCAGCACGTCCAGCAAATTTTTACCCTGACTCCGCAGGGAATACCGTAATGGTTCGACGACAGGAGCAAAATCTGAGAACTGCGGGCCTGTATCGTACAAAACACCATGACCCGACGTTTGGATTAAGACGGCGAGACCTTGCCCCACGTCAAACGTTGTTATTGAGAATTCGCCTGGGGCAAGCGTCGATTCCCCCCTCTCTGACAAACTAAACCAGACGATACTGATGAGAGCCAATACTAGGGTGAGTTTTTTATCCCGAAAGTACACCAACGCCCACAGTGCAACTCCAACGAGTGACATACAGGCCAAAAACATGGACGGCGCAATCAACGCGCCTTCGAAGTTAGCAACCCAGCGCGCGGCTCCCAAAACCACTCCGATCAGAAAGTCAGCCGCTTCGAGAACTAGACGGATGCCGTGGTCTCCGATAAGCGATCCTCCAAAAACGGCTAGAAAAATGAGCGGAATGATGAGGAGCGTGAATATCGGGACGGCAGCCAAATTGACTAGGGGTGCCGCGATCGGAATGGAAAAGCCGTAAAACGCAAGAATCGGAATAAGCCCCAAAAAAAGGAACAACTGCACGCGAGTCAGGTCGATAAAACCCACATGAACTTTCTTTAAGAGCCTAAAAGAACGATGTTGTGGAAAAGTTGAATCCCCCTTCATCGGCTTTTGCCGATATTGCAATGCCTGACTGATGAGCCACACCGCAGACACCGATAACCAGAAACCGGGAAGCGAAACCACCAGGGGATCAAGAACCATCATCAAAACCATGCAAGCCGCCAGAATGGTTTCCAGACGTATGCGCCGCAAGAGCGCCATGGCCGTTAAAGCAGCCGCCGCCATCAGGTAGGCCCTGAGTGCGGATACGGGGAATCCAGCCTCAGCAGCGTAGGTGTAAGCAATTCCAACGCCGACGAGTGCGGCGATAAGAATACGGGGGATTACAGTCGTGAATTGAGGCAAAGCACGAAGCGCTAACGCAGCCGGTGCCGACATCCAGAGGGCGGCAAGTCCTATGTGCAACCCTGAAATCGCCACCAGATGACTCAAGCCAACGCGTCGCAGCAGGGACCATTGCGCAGTTGATATCTCTGAGCGATCCCCGACCCCGAGTGCCCGAATCATTGATCCATGGCCCAGCACCGCGGAGTACTTGTTTAACACAGAAATAAAAGGCCAAAAAATCTGGCGACCCGCAGGCGTAAGCGCACCTTTAGATTCGAGCCTCTGCCCTTTTAAAACATATCCTTTTGCAGATATCCGCTTTGCAAAAAGATAACGCTCATAATCAAAGTGGGTCTTGTTACGATAACCACGCGGCCGCTTGAGTCTTACGACAAGGCGCCATCGCTCACCCATAGCCATTTTCGGATTGTCCCCGTACCAACTGAGACGGATTTTTTTCTCGCTGATACTGCGAGCGAACTTTGACGGACTTTCTTCAATGATTACATCGAAAACAGCCCGGTTTGGCTCCCGTTTTACAAGATCATGAACGATGACCGAAAGTGTTAGATCCTGCCCAAGGAAACTCTCAGGAACACGGTTATCAACAACCGAATGCCCCTGCCATCCAGCCCAACAGAAACCGAGCAGAAAAAAACCTAGAGGTCGAAGAGCGTTTTTAAAGCAAAAAGGGGTGGAAAAAATGCCCAGCACTATTAAGGCTTCGCGACCCGGTAGCTCGCGGGTCATCATGATCGCGCAGGCACCAAGGCATAAGCAAAACGCTAAAAAAAGTCGACAAGGCATCGCGGTTCCGAGGTAATAACTGCCTCGGAAAACCTAGCGCGCAGGAGAGGTAACTTTCAGTTAAAAAGTTACCATGACACGCGGGGCCGATACCCGCATAGAGCTTCTAATTAAGACCGCTAAGCTGGCCGCGGGCGAGTTCAAAGCGTCGTGAGAAACGCGAGGCGAAATCAAGATCGTGAGTGGCGACAAACAAAGAAAGTTTGGCGCTCGCGACCAGACTAAGCATCAGATCCTGAACTTCTCGAGCGGTTTTTGTGTCGAGATTTCCGGTCGGCTCATCAGCGAGAACAAGGGCTGGGCGGGTTACAAGCGCTCTAGCGACAGCGGCGCGCTGGCGCTCACCCCCTGACAATTCACCCGGCTTATGAGTCAATCGATGGGATAGCCCAACCTGCTCCAGAAAATCACCAGATCTTTCAAGCGCTATAGATCGTGCCTCTCCCCGAATCAGGAGCGGCATGGCGACGTTTTCTAGCGCAGAGAACTCAGGGAGTAAGTGGTGAAATTGGTACACAAATCCAAGGTTCTGGTTGCGAAGGTTGCCCAGCTGCCTGGGTGAAAGATCAGCAAGGATTACACCGCCTAAGGATATTGTCCCGGCCGATGCCCTCATTAACCCACCAAGCGTCTGCAGTAAGGTGCTCTTTCCACTACCAGAGGCACCGGTGACCACGACGGACTCGCCAGACGCAATTGTTATATCGATGCCTCTTAGCACCTCAACGGAGGTCGCCGCTTCGGTGTAACTAACGGACAGGCCGCGGCATTCCAGCACATTAACAGGCGCATCGCTGTTACTCATAGCGCAGGGCCTCGGCCGGATCAGCCCGCGATGCCCGCCATGCGGGGTAAAGTGTTGCCAAAAGACAAATGACAAACGATACAACCGAAATAGTCATTACATCAGGCCACCGTAGCTCGGCCGGAAAATCACTAATCACATACACACTGGCGGGGAAAAATTCTATTCCCAAAAGATTCTCAATCCACGGTACCAGCGTCTCAATATTGATTGCCGTAAGAACGCCAGCCACGCCACCCACAATGGTCCCGCCAAAACCAATGACCACGCCTTGCACAATAAAAATACCCATCACCCCTAAGGGCGCGAGACCGAGCGTTCGCAGAATGGCCACATCAGCACGCTTGTCCGTCACGACCATGACCAACGTTGAGACGATATTAAATGCGGCCACGGTGATGATCAAAAGCAGGATAACAAACATAACTCGACGCTCAATTTTCAACGCGGAGAAGAAATTCGCGTGCTCGATCGTCCAGTTGCTGACACGCACGCTTTTGCCGAGGCGTTGTCGAAGCCCGGCGCTAATACGCGGCGCGGCGTAAACATCGTCCACCACAAGCCGCAGTCCGCTTACTCCGCCCTGGGTTTCTAAAACTCTCGCTGCATCGTCTAAATGAATGAGGGCGAGACTGGAGTCGTACTCATACATATCCATCTCAAAAATACCGCTGACGGTGAAGCGTTTCATGCGAGGCAGCAGTCCCGCGGGGGTAATCTTTCCCTTCGGTGCGACGAGGGTTACTCGATCCCCGACTCGCGCACCAAGACTCCTTGCAAGCTGGGAGCCAAGAACAATATTCCAACCTCCACTTCTCAATCCAGCCGCGTTTCCGGCTATAAGCCTCGAGAGGACTTCCGATACACCCGATTCCAACTCCGGTTCAATCCCGCGAAAAAGTACGCCGGACACGGCATTGCCGCGGGTCACAAGTCCCTGCCCCAGGACGTATGGCGCAGCGTCAAGCACTCCAGGTTCCAGGCGAACTGCCCTATCGAGCACTTTCCAATCCAGCAACCAGTCCTGTTGGGCGCTGACGGTGACATGCGACGCGACACTCAGGATTCGACCTCGCAATTCCCGCTCAAATCCGTTCATCACAGAAAGCACTGTGATCAGCGCCCAAACGCCAACGGTTATTCCTAATATTGAGATAGCGGAAATAAACGAGACAAAATGGTTACGTCGTCGGGCTCGCGTATAGCGCAATCCAACAAAGAATGGGACGGGGAGATTCATCTCATTCTGGCGGGCCTAGTCCCTACTCCGATGTCTCTGGGCGCATGTGGGGAAACAGAAGCACATCGCGGATCGAGGGGCTGTCGGTAAGGATCATTACAAACCGGTCCACGCCGAGGCCGCCCCCTGCGTTCGGTGGTAAACCGTATTCCAGCGCCTGGATGTAGTCCGCATCATAGAACATGGCCTCTTCATCGCCCTTTGCTTTGGCCTGTGCCTGCTCCTTGAAGCGATCGGATTGATCCTCTGGATCATTGAGCTCCGAGAAGCCGTTGGCGAGCTCCCGCCCGGCCACGAATAATTCGAAGCGATCGGTCAGCTCCGGATTGTTATTCTGCCGACGAGACAGCGGCGACACTTCCGCAGGGTAGCCTGTTATGAATGTAGGCTGGATGAGATTACTCTCCACAGTCTCTTCAAAGAGCGTCAAAAGCATTTCCCCGGGGGAACTCTCAGGGTTCATCTCTAAGTGCTTGCTGGCCGCACACGCCATGAGGGGTTCTTTCTTGGCGCAGGCCTCGCGGGACAGTTCGGGATTGTTGGCACACACTGCATCCTCCATAGAGATCCGTCTAAAGGGAGAGGCAAAATCAATTTCATGCCCCTGATATGAAACGACAGCACTGCCTGTGACATCGATGGCTACCTGTCTGAGCATTTCCTCAGTAAGGTCCATGTAATCGTTAAAGTCCTTGTATGCCTCGTTGTACTCAAGCATGGTGAACTCAGGGTTGTGTCGGGTACTCAGCCCTTCATTTCGAAAGTTTCGATTGAGCTCATAAACGCGCTCAAACCCCCCGACCAGACAACGCTTAATCGCCAACTCTTGGGCAACCCGCAAGTAAAGATCCACGCCTAAGGCGTGATGGTGCGTCACAAACGGTCGGGCATTTGCCCCTCCCGGGATCATCTGCATGATGGGAGACTCAATTTCGAGATACCCACGAGAATCCAGGAAATGACGCAGGCCAGAGACAATCCGGGCGCGCTTTCTGAATACCTCTCGCGAATCCTGGTTTGCAAGTAAATCGACGTAGCGCTGCCGGTACCGGGCCTCTACATCCGTTAGACCATGATACTTTTCCGGAAGTGGCCGAAGGGACTTCACCAGCAAGCGAAACTGCTCCACCGACACGGTAAGCTCGCCGGTTCGGGTACGGAACATTGACCCCTCGACGCCGATGATGTCTCCTATGTCGAGCTTTTTAAACACCTCGTTGTATACACCCTCAGGTAGGGCATCGCGTTGTGCGTAAATCTGTATATCGCCAGATTCATCCCGCAAATGGGCGAACGCGGCTTTACCCATAACGCGTTTCGTCATCAAGCGGCCTGCTAACTTCACGCGAATCGACTGTTCGCCCAGAGACTCGGCGTCTACATCATCATATGCAGCGAGTAGGTCAGCCGCGTGGGCATCGCGGCGAAAGTCATTAGGGAATGCCTCACCCGACGCCCTAAGCTGATCGAGCTTTTCTCGACGTTGGGCGACCTGTTCGTTGTCGTCGTTGCGGTTCATAGATGTCCCTGCTTCGTTTAAAGACCAGCTTTAAGGCTCGCCTCGATAAAAAGATTTAGGCCGCCATCCAGCACAGCTTGTGTGTTACCTGTTTCGACGCCCGTGCGAAGATCTTTGATGCGCGACTGATCAAGCACGTACGAGCGAATCTGGCTCCCCCAGCCAATATCTGCCTTGGAATCTTCAAGCGCTTGCTGCTTCTCCCGCTGGGCCCTCATTTCGGCATCATATAAGCGGGCTCTCAGCATATTCATCGCCTCCGCCCGATTACGGTGCTGCGATCGATCATTCTGACATTGCACCACAATACCTGAGGGCATATGCGTAATACGAACGGCGGAGTCCGTTCGGTTGACGTGCTGGCCTCCCGCACCGCTCGCTCGGTAGGTATCGATTCGCAGATCGGCCGGGTTGATTTCCACCTCGATACTTTCATCGATCTCAGGGTAAGCAAAAACGGATGCAAATGAGGTGTGCCGACGATTGCCGGAATCGAACGGCGATTTTCGAACCAATCGATGAACACCTGATTCTGTTCGCAACTTACCGTAAGCATAGTCGCCCTTTACGGCGATCGTCGCACTCTTAATACCGGCAACCTCTCCCTCAGAACGGTCGATCAATTCGGTGGAAAGGCCTTCATCTTCACACCAGCGCATGTACATGCGGAGGAGCATCTCCGCCCAGTCTTGAGCTTCGGTTCCGCCCGAGCCGGCCTGGATATCGATAAACGCGTTTGCGCCATCCATCTCGCCTGAGAACATGCGCAGGAACTCAAGCTTCTCCACCTCGAGCCGAATATTATCGACATCAACACTTAACTCCTGTATCGATGCCTCGTCCGATTCTGCCCGCGCGATTTCGAGAAGATCGGCGGCATCCGAAATTTGACTGCTAAGAGAGTCGATGGAGATCACAGTTGCCTCAAGACCCGCGCGCTCGCGGCCCAAGGCCTGCGCCTCTTTTGGATCGCTCCAGATGCCGGGGTCTTCAAGCCGCATCAAAACCTCATCCAAACGCTCCTTTTGACTCGCGTAGTCAAAGATACCCCCTTAGCGATTGCACCCGCTGCGAGAGATCGTCAATCATGTTAGAAAGTTCGTTAGTCTCAATCATTTTTTAAACAGATCGGCACGCGCCTTCTCCTTAAGGCCTCTTTTTACCCTGAAGGATAGGGGGTGATATCCCTCTTGAGAGAGACAACCAGGGGCGTAACCCTTGCCCCGTTTTGGCCATTAATGGACAATTCGGTTCTACCCTTCTGTCCCTCGTATAACCCCTTCAAATTCCTATGATTATTGGCATCCCTCGAGAGCGAACACCCGGTGAAAAACGGGTTGCGCTGGCGCCTAACGCAATTGCCGCTGCGCAGAAATTAGGCTTCAGTCTTCAGGTCGAAACCGGTGCCGGTGCCGCGGCGGGATTTTCAGACGCTGATTATATTAATAGCGGCGCACAAATTGTGGATTCCCGCGAGACGCTTTGGGCATCCAGCGATATTGTCATCAAAATTCGCGCTCCTATTTTTGAAGCCGAAAATCCGGAAAGCGAAGCTGCTCTATTGCGCGCAGGCCAGACCCTTATCTGTCTAATCGCTCCAGGACAAAACCCGGAAATGCTTCAGGCCTTTTCCAATCACGGGTTAACGGCCATGGCTATGGATGCTGTGCCAAGAATTTCGCGAGCCCAAAAACTTGACACCCTAAGCTCGATGGCGAACGTCGCGGGGTATCGCGCCGTGGTCGAGGCCGCCAACCATTTTGGTCGCTTCTTTACCGGCCAGGTCACTGCCGCCGGCAAGGTGCCGCCTGCAAAAGTGCTTGTTATTGGTGCAGGCGTTGCCGGGCTTGCAGCCATTGGAGCCGCGGCGGCCATGGGTGCGGTCGTTCGATCGTTCGATACCCGTCCGGAGGTCAAAGAGCAGGTTGAGAGCATGGGTGCCGAATTCCTTATGCTTGAGTTCGAGGAAGAAGGCTCTGGTGAAGGCGGCTATGCGAAGGTCATGAGTGAAGAGTTCATCGCGGCTGAAATGGCCCTTTTCGCTGAACAAGCCCGAGACGTCGATATTATTATCACCACCGCGTTGATTCCGGGCCGCCCTGCTCCAAAACTAATTACCGCAGAGACCGCTCGACTCATGAAAGCGGGGAGCGTCATCGTTGACCTCGCGGCTGAGCAAGGTGGAAATTGCGAACTGACCAAGCCGGGCGAGGTGATCGTCGACAACGGCGTTACGGTCATTGGATTTACGGATCTCGCGAGCCGCATGGCGGCACAATCAAGCACCCTATTCGGGAACAACGTGGTGCATCTGTTGTCGGATCTCTCGCCGGAAAAGAACGGTGAGATCATCGTCGACATGGAGGACGAGGTGATCCGCGGTCTGACCGTGGTTCATGAAAAGGAGATCACCTGGCCGCCGCCCGCCCCCACATTAACGGCTGCGCCTCCAGCCTCGGCCGCGGCTTCGGCGCCTGTATCGGTACCCGCTTCTGAGGAGGTCGAGAAGTCGACGACAGGGACTTTCATTGGGCTTGGAATTGTGGTGGCAGCCATCTTGGGGGTTGGTGCTGTTGCCCCGGATTCGTTCATGGGCCACTTTACGGTGTTTGTACTTGCAATATTTGTGGGCTGGCAGGTGATTTGGAACGTGACCCCTGCACTTCATACCCCTTTGATGAGCGTAACGAATGCAATAAGCGGGATTATCGTCGTTGGCGCCCTTTTGCAGATGAGCTCCACCTCGACGGCCGTTACGGTCCTGGCCGCAATCGCCCTATTCGTCGCGAGCATTAATATCTTTGGGGGATTTTGGGTCACTCAGAGGATGCTCCGAATGTTCAGAAAGGATTTGTGATGAGCTACCAAATGGTTTCAGCCGCCTATATCGCTGCGTCGATTTTGTTCATTCTGAGCCTGGGTGGCCTGAGTCACCAGGAAAGTGCGAGAAGAGGCAACCTCTTCGGCATCGCCGGCATGGTTTTAGCAATCGGCGCGACGTTAATGGCCTACACCCCTGTGAGCCTTGGTCTGGTTTTGGGCGTCATGGCGATTGGGGGCGCTGCCGGGAGTGCGTTAGCCAGCCGTGTGCAAATGACGGCCATGCCGCAGCTCGTGGCAATACTTCACAGCTTTGTCGGCCTTGCGGCGGTGCTCGTAGGTTTCGGATCCTATCTGGAGACCAGTACGGATTTATCGGGCGCCGAGAAGGTCGTTCATGAAATCGAAATATATCTGGGCGTGCTGATCGGGGCAGTGACATTCACGGGATCGGTTGCTGCTTTCGGCAAGCTTCAGGAACTGCTCAGCAGCAAGCCACTGACCCTGCCGGGTCGCCATCTAATCAATCTTGCGATCGGTCTTGTTTGTGTGTGGCTCGGTGCAGAGTTCATCACCGCGCCCACCGTCCAGGATGGCATGACGCCGCTTCTGATCATGACCGCGCTTGCCCTGATTTTTGGCCTGCATATGGTTCTGGCGATCGGCGGTGCCGATATGCCGGTGGTCATATCCATGTTAAACAGCTATTCCGGCTGGGCCGCGGCGGCAACGGGCTTCATGCTCGCTAATGACCTTCTGATTGTGACGGGGGCGTTGGTGGGCTCCAGTGGAGCGATCCTCAGCTACATTATGTGCCGCGCGATGAACCGAAAATTTCTCTCCGTTATTCTTGGCGGCTTCGGATCCGCCGGTGGCTCGTCGTCGATGCCAGAGATTGAAGGCGAGGCGGTTGCCGTCTCCGCCGATGAAACTGCGCAATTGTTAGCGGACGCCCGAAAAGTTGTTATCGTACCGGGCTACGGCATGGCGGTCGCCCATGCTCAGCATCCGGTTTCGGAACTGATTAAGAAACTTAAAAGTCTTGGCGTAGACGCGCGTTTTGCTATTCATCCGGTCGCTGGACGGATGCCCGGGCACATGAACGTGCTGTTAGCCGAGGCCCGCGTGCCCTACGATATCGTTCTGGAAATGGATGAAATCAACGAGGATTTTCCGGAGACTGATGTGGTACTTGTCATCGGCGCTAACGATATCGTCAACCCCGCGGCACAAGAGGTCCCAGAGAGTCCGATCGCAGGTATGCCTGTCTTAGAGGTTTGGAAGGCAAAGACCACCGTCGTACTCAAACGCAGCATGGCGACAGGCTACGCAGGTGTCGATAACCCACTCTTCTACAAGGAGAACACCCGCATGCTCTTTGGTGACGCTAAGAGCAGCATTACGGAGGTATTGGCAGGGCTCTAACGAGCGCCCCGCGGGTTCCCTGATGACGCCTCAGGTGAGACCCATCGCGCTGCGAAGTGTGATTCCTATTTCGGCAGGATTGGACGTCACGGAGACGCCGGCCGCTTCCAGCGCTTTGATTTTATCTTCCGCGGTGCCGCGGCCGCCGGCGATAATTGCGCCGGCATGACCCATCCGCTTCCCAGGAGGCGCGGTGACACCGGCAATAAACGCCGCCACCGGTTTGGTCATGTTCTGACTGATCCACTCAGCACACTCTTCTTCGTCAGAGCCCCCGATCTCGCCACACATAACAACCGCATCGGTCTCCGGGTCATCATTGAAAAGCTGCATCACGTCCTTATGCTTCAGGCCGTTTACGGGGTCACCGCCGATCCCCACGCAAGTCGATTGACCCATTCCAAGCTTGGTAAGCTGATCCACGACCTCGTAGGTCAACGTGCCAGAACGCGAAACCACGCCAATCCGTCCTGGATTGTGAATATAGCCGGGCATGATTCCGATCTTAATTTGTCCCGGCGTAATCACTCCAGGGCAGTTGGGACCGACAAGGGTCGCGCCTGAGTTCTTCATGCGGTCGCGCGTCAGGATCATGTCCTTCACGGGAACGCCTTCGGTAATGCAGATGATGGTCTCGATACCCGCTTCTACCGCCTCATCAATAGCCGCGGCAGCGAACGGCGGAGGCACGTAGATCACAGACACATTTGCACCCGTCTCCGCTTTTGCTTGGGCAACCGAGTCAAAGATAGGGATTCCGTCAAAGTCCTGCCCGCCCTTACCCGGCGTCACGCCGGCAACGAAGGCGGCCTTGCCGTTTTCGTATGCAACACAGTTACGGGTGTGGAATTGGCCCGTTTTCCCGGTGATACCCTGGGTCAGCACCCGGCTGTTTCGATCAATAAGTATTGCCATAACGTTATCCTCTCGCGGCACCGACAACTTTCTCGGCGGCTTCGGCCATTGTGGTTGCGGTCAGCATGTCCAGGTTAGCGCTCTCAAGGATTTCTCGTCCGCGCTCCACATTTGTGCCCTCAAGTCTGACTACCAGAGGTATGTTCAACTTAACCACTTTGGCGGCTTCCACTAACCCCTCGGCAACCACGTCGCAGCGCATGATGCCGCCAAAAATGTTCACCAAAATTGCCTTCAGATCCGGGTTTCGCAACATAATCTTGAACGCTTCCGTCACTTGCTCTGTCGTTGCGCCACCACCCACGTCAAGAAAGTTCGCGGGCTCACCACCATAAAGCTTGATGATGTCCATAGTCGCCATCGCGAGCCCAGCGCCGTTTACCAAGCAGCCGATATTTCCATCCAGCGAAATGTAATTTAGGCCCACGGCAGACGCTTCAAGCTCCGCCGGGTCCTCCTCATCGGTATCTCTCAAAGCGACGACATCCGGATGGCGAAATAAAGCGTTGTCATCAAAATTAAACTTCGCGTCCAGCGCGATAACGCCGCCTTCTGAGGTGATGACTAAGGGGTTAATTTCTGCAAGCGAAGCGTCGGTATCCCAGAAGGCTTGGTACAGCGCCTGCAGGAACCTTCCCGCTTCGGCGAGTTGCGCGCCTACCAGATCCAATTTCGCCATCAGGTTTTCGGCCTCGACGGATGTCAGGCCCTGAACCGGGTTCACAAACACCTTGTGAATCTTATCCGGCGTTTTGGCGGCCACTTCTTCGATTTCGGTCCCGCCCTCGGAACTTGCCATCACCGCAACTTTTTGAGTCGCTCTATCAATGACCATTCCAACATATAACTCGCGAGCAATACCAACCCCCTGTTCCACCAGAAGGCGTTTGACCTCCTGCCCTTCTGGACCTGTCTGATGCGTTATTAGCATCATGCCTAAGAGATCGTTCGCGGCTGCCCGCACCTCATCAATAGAACTCACCACTTTCACGCCGCCGCCTTTGCCTCGACCGCCCGCATGGATCTGCGCCTTGACCACCCAGCGTTCACCACCCAGGGCCTCAGCTGCTCCCACGGCATCATCAACCGAAAAGCAGGCCCTACCCTGCGGGACGGGAACACCTCGGGAGCGAAGGATTTCCTTCGCCTGATACTCATGCACTTTCATTAATAGGTCACCTGAACGTTTAATTTTTTCACGGGAGCCTAACCCTGGTTCAGCTCGACGTCTCGATCGGGCGGGAAGGATCGGCGATCCATTCACTCCAAGATCCCGGATAAAGGCGGGAACCGCTCAACCCGGCGTACTCCATGGCAAACAGGTTATGACAAGCGGTTACCCCGGAGCCGCAACTATGCACCACGTCCGCGACATCGCGCTCATGAAGGATTGAGCCAAACTCCGCACGAAGAAGATCCTTCGATTTAAAGCACCCATCTGCAAGGTTAAGCCCCAGAAAACGATTGATAGCGCCGGGGATGTGTCCCGCTTTCTTATCAAGCGGTTCTTCTTGGCCCGAAAATCGCTTTGGTTCTCGGGCATCCAGTATCATGTACTGCTTAGAACCCAGCGCTCTTTCTAAATCATTGGCGCTAACTCGAAGCCCAGGAACCTCTTTTAGATCCGATAGCTCGGAATTATCTTGGTGCTCGTTGGGCGCCATATGCTCTCCAGCGCTCACCGAAAGCCCCAGTTTCTCCCAACGCGTAAACCCGCCGTCAAGAATCGAAACGTTATGCACTCCGATCCACCCGAGCATCCACCACAGTCGAGCCGCAAACACACCCGGCCCATGGTCATAGGCCACGATGTGGCGGCCATCATTTAATCCGAGCTTTTGAATGGTTTCGATCCAGATGGAAACGTCTGGCAAAGGATGGCGGCCCGTTTCCGGCGTTATTGGCCCCGACATGTCCGCCTCCAAATCGACATAACGCGCACCGGGAATAGAGCGCCCTTCAAACGCCGCACGGCCGGCGTCTGGATCCGTCAAAGAAAACCGGCAATCACAAATAATCAGCCCATCGCCGAGAAGTTGAGCGCTGAGCTCCTCTGCGGAAGTTAGTGTCGCTTTCAAGAAGAGATCCTAGCGGTGAATTGAGGAGCCTATTATCTTGCTCGGCCGAAACGAACGCAACGCAGGGTAAATGCTTGGGCCTACCTCATACGAGATAGTTCAAAGTGTGTTAATCGAGGTCTTCGTCCTTGATTTGCCCGCGACGAAGCTGTGCTACCTGCTCCGCGATCACGGCCACAAGAAAGAAAATTAAGCCGAAAACCAATAACAGCATTGTCCCAACCGATACTCCCTCATCACGCAAAATAAAGGGCAGCCCCCAGATAAGCCCAAAGAGGCTAAATGAAACCCCGAGCGGGAGAAAGATTCTCCCGGGGTTAAACATTGCAACCACATTGAGGATCTCAAAAATCGTTTCAATTGCGGTCATTGTGCTGATCGTGCTCTTCCCCCCGGCGCGCACGCGGACATCAATATCCGCCTCAAGCACTAAATTATTGCGATGAATAAAAACTAGCGTAATGATGTCACTGAACGCCATGCTGTCGGGGCAGAGAATCAGGTATCGCTGGGCAAGGCGCGTTCGATACAACTTCATACCTGAATTGAGATCTTCGATGGGTAACTTAATCAAAAGCCCTGCAAGAAACCGAATGAGCCGACGACCCACAGCGCGGTACCATCCCGACTGAGGGTTGACCCTTCGACCTACGACCATATCGGCCCTACGGGCTAAGCCAAACTGAAACAGCGCCAAGACATCTTCAGGCCGATGCTGTCCATCCGCATCCATTGTCACCACAAACTCGGTATCGCAGGCACGTATTCCTGTCTTTAATGCCCCGCCGTAGCCCTTATTCACCTTATGCCTCAGGAGGCGATAACCATCCTCGCAACAAAAGGCCTGCAATATTGAGGCCGAGGGATCAGTGGAGGCGTCGTCAACAAAAATAATCTGGAAATCATTCGTTTTCGCAAAGACACGCAGCTCCGGAAGGAACGCGGGAAGGACATCCGCCTCGTTAAATACAGGAATAACGATCGTGAGGTTCTGTCGCTCGTCTGATAAGCTCATTTGCGCTCGCTATCTGTGGGCTTTGGGCCTAGTTCGATTTACGCGTCGGCACCCTATTTTGGCACACGCTGCCTACTACCGACTGCGCACTAGTGGTCGACGCTGCTTATGAGCCCGTCGCGGCATCGGTCATCAAATCTGGCTAGCATGGAATCCTACTGGTTTAAAATCCTCGCACCCATCACGATCGGCCCCGCTTCGCGCTCAAGATGCGAACTTAATACCCGGGTCTCAAAGCAAGATTTTTAATTTAAGCCACAACCAAGCCAAGAGATCGATGAACTCTACGTCTAATAACGTGATCGCAAGCCGACGATTCATGTTCGGTGTCATTCTCCTCTCGCTTATAAAGCTTTGGCTAATTGCGCCTCAGGAAATCTTGGTTCGGAGTTCGCCGCACGACGACACCTTGTTTATTGGCTGGGCCTTGAGCATGCTCGAGGGGGAATGGCTCGGCCCGTATAACCAGTTCACGCTAATGAAAGGGCCAGGATACTCGCTATTTATCGCGTTCAGTAATCTGGTTGGCCTCCCCTTAATTCTTTCCCAGGAGCTTTTATATCTCGGGGCGTGTCTGGTTTTTACTATAGGCCTCAAACATCTGGGTCTTCGTAATCGCTATCTGCTGCTGGCGTTTGCCGCCCTTATTTTCAATCCGTTCACCTATAACTTCTTCCCGAACGTTTATCCATTTCGTTTCGGGATCTATCCTGCCGTCTCGCTTTTAATTTTCGGCCTGGCCCAGCTCATTCTTCTCAAAAGTCAAAGAGGAGATCGCCATGGGTACTTGCTGTTCGGATTTGGTCTGGTTCTTGGCTGGTTTTGGAATATCCGCGGCGAAGCGATTTGGATTATCCCCTCGCTCGCAGTGTTTTCGGCCATGTACTTGATCTTACGTGCTCGAGCCTGTTACACGAACCAGCTGCGAACCGCCCTCTGGAAGACCGTCCTCGCAATCCTCATCAGTGCAACCGGCTTCACGATCGTGAACTCTTCTATTGCCTACCAAAACTTTCGCACCTATGGGGTCTACACCACCAACGAAATGAAAAGCCCCGCTTTCCGGGCCGCATACGGCGGTCTTCTTCGAATAGAAACAGTGCAGTGGGAGCGATTTATTCCCGTTAACCGTGAGGCCAGGAATATTGCCTATGCGGTGAGCCCTTCGTTTAAGCGTTTAGAGGAATATTTCGAACATGGCCGTGGGGCGCAGACCTGGATGAAGGGAGGCTCCGACTATATCGCGGCATTTTTTCCCTGGGCATTTCGAGACGGCATTTATTCCATCGGATATTTTCGGGATGCGAGTTCAACTCATGAGTTCCTGACAGCAATCGGTTCTGAAATTGATAGCGCCTGCGATTCAGGGAAAATCAAGTGCAGGCCTCGCTACTCTGAACTTGCCCCCAAATGGCATACCGAATGGAACGGGTTGGCCGCGGAGGTGCTATTAGACACGCTAAAGCGGTTCGTGAAATTCAAGGGCTTCGTGGAGTTCGGTCCACGCCCAGGAAGTATGAATGATGAGAAACTGCTCACAAACTACAAATATGTCACGCAATCACTGGTACGTCCGCATCGACCTGCGTTGCTGGAAAGCGTTCCGCAATATCACAAGGCGCGAATTCAGGCCCGAAACAAGTTCTTTGGGAAAATTCTCTGGCTGTATCGGCACCTGCCCCAAATCCTGTTCGTAATCGCACTCGCTGGCCTTGGCTGGAGAGTTTATAAAGTTTTCCGTGGGTCCAGAATTCATGTGAGCGATGCCATCAGCTTATCGTTAATCGCTGGCATTTTCTCGTACGCCCTGATCCTAACCATACTTCAGGTAACTTCTTACACCTCTATTGGCCGGCAGTTAAACACGATGTATCCCATTGTCCTTGCCTTTATTCTGAGTTGGGTAGCCGGGTTGGCCGAAAGACGACCCGCCTCTACTGACACAGACTGACGGGTTCTCTGTGCGCGAAAAGAACCTGCTTTTAGGCATCGACCTCGAGGACGTTCGGGATCAGATTCCGGATGGAACCCGGTATGAAGACCGAATGCAGGTCAATGTCGACCGCATCCTCAGCTTCTTAAGGGCGAAGAACGCGCTAGCTACCTTCTTTACCGTGGGCTCCGTGGCTCGGCGCCTTCCTGATCTGCTGAGGGAGATCGCTGCGCAAGGCCACGAAATCGCCGCTCATGGGGATGTTCATACCCAACTCACCCGACTCAATCCTGAGTCGTTTTCTGAAGATCTAGCCCGGAACCTTGAGGCCCTATACGATGCGGGCGCGCCAAGGGTCAAAGGCTTTAGAGCCCCAACGTTCTCTCTCACGCGCAGCACGCGCTGGGCCCATGAGGTGCTCGCAGACGCGGGGCTGCGTTACAGCAGTTCCATCCTGTCGGCGAAAAATCCACTTTTTGGCTGGCCGGAGTTCGGGCAGAGCCCTCGGCGGCTACCTGAGGGTATCGTCGAGATTCCAATTACCCTTCATCGATCGCCGTTACCACAGGTTCCTCTCGCCGGAGGGGTATACCTGAGAGTCCTGCCTTTTTTTCTTACCCGAATGTCATTCAGTCGCGTGCGCGCGGCCGAACCTATCACCACCTACATTCATCCTTATGATGTGGATACCGAACAGGAAAGGTTCATGCATCCCGACCTCAACGGCAGTAGGTGGATGAATCAATTAATGTATATCGGACGCAACAGCATAATGTCGCGATTGGGAGCCCTTATCGCAAAAAGCAAGGTGTGGCGGTACTCCGATTGGGTTGAGACCCACTACGGTAACTAAGCAGGTTTCCGACCCACGAGCAATATGCAGCTTAAGGAATTGGCGGAGAGGGAGGGATTCGAACCCCCGGAACCTTTCAGTTCAACGGTTTTCAAGACCGCCGCATTCGACCACTCTGCCACCTCTCCGTTAACCCGACTCAAAATCAGGTTTTAAAAGCAGGGAAAACTGACGCAGGTTACCGAAAAGTCAACTTCCCAAGAAAATCGATCGGTTGAATTCTGGCATAATCGTCGCCATCTATAAACGACTAGATTTGTAATTCACCGACATCGGTAATAGGAGAAGACTCTCACCATGATCACACGTCAGACGTTGAGTGCCGCCCGCCCCGCCGTAACGGGGGTCGAATTTAACAAGGTCCTTAAAAACACGTACGCGCTGCTGTCAGCGACGCTGCTTTTCAGTGCTCTCACCGCGGGATTGTCCATGATGATGGGCTGGCCCCACCCGGGTTTAGTGGTCACTCTCGTAGGCTATTTCGGCTTGTTATTCTTGGCCGGCAAATTTCGAAATTCAGCGCTCGGACTGGTTTTCGTTTTCGGTCTGACAGGATTCATGGGACTTACCCTCGGGCCGATCATCAGCTTTTATGTCAACGCGATTCCCAACGGCGATCAGCTGGTGATGACGGCTCTGGGAGGTACGGGCCTCATCTTTCTCGGACTCTCCGCCTATGCGCTTAAATCACAAAAGGATTTCAGCTTTCTTGGCGGCATGCTGTTTGCTGGTATTCTTGTGGCCTTTCTTGCGGGAATCGGGGCCGCGGTGTTCAGCATTCCAGCGCTCTCGCTCGCAGTCTCTGCGATGTTTGTCATTCTGATGAGCGCGATGATTCTTTATCAGACCAGCGCGATCATCCATGGCGGTGAAACGAACTACATCATGGCGACCATCACGCTGTATGTATCGATTTACAATCTCTTCCTGAGCTTGCTCCAACTGCTAGGCGCATTCAGTGGGGACGACTAGTTAACGGCTGATCACCGCACCTTCAACCCCGGCTTAGGCCGGGGTTTTTTATGGCGAGATTTTGTCTTGTCCGTTCATATAGGACCTCAAGACAGCGGGCACGACGATAGAGCCACTATCGTCCTGATAGTTCTCCATGATCGCTACAAGGGTCCTGCCGACCGCCAGCCCCGATCCATTCAAGGTGTGCAGAAGTTCGGGCTTGTCCCCCGCGCTCCTGCGGAATCGAGCCTGCATGCGACGCGCCTGAAATGCCTCGAAGTTGCTGCATGAGGAGATCTCCCGGTATTTTTCCTGTCCAGGTAACCAAACCTCAAGATCATAGGTCTTCGCGGAGGAAAACCCCAGATCGCCCCCGCACAAAGCGACTACCCGGTAGGGAAGCTCGAGACGCTGAAGAATTGACTCTGCGTGCCCGGTAAGCTCCTCAAGCGCCGACCAAGATCGATCCGGCTGGACCAACTGCACCAATTCCACCTTCTCGAACTGATGCTGACGGATCATGCCGCGGGTATCCTTTCCGTACGATCCCGCCTCACTCCGAAAACACGGGGTGTGGCAAACCCGCTTAATGGGGAGATCGTTCAGGTCAACGACAGACTGGGCATACAGATTGGTTACAGGAACCTCTGCAGTGGGGATCAAGTAGTATGGCGGCTCCGTCGCCGTCATGAACTGGTCTTCCGCGAACTTTGGAAGCTGGCCGGTACCAAACAAGGCTTCACTGTTGACGAGGTAAGGAACATAGGTTTCTTCATACCCGTGCTCCGCGGTATGCACGTCCAGCATAAATTGAATAAGCGCGCGATGCATCCGAGCCAGCATGCTCGACATCACGACAAACCGGCTACCCGTAATCTTCGCCGCGGTCTCAAAATCCATCATTCCGAGTCCGGATCCCAGCGCGACATGATCCAGCACCGAGAAGTTAAACTGCTTCGGCTCTCCCCAGACTCTGATCTCCTCATTAGCGCTTTCGTCTTTTCCTGACGGCACCGAGGCATGAGGAGTGTTGGGAATGCCCGACAACATCGCGTCGAGTTCACCTCGAACGGCCTCAAGTGCCCCATCCAGAGTACTCAGCCTCTCGCCAATACCCGCTGTTTGGCTTATTAATTCAGATGCATCTCCTCCAGCAGATTTGATCCTGCCGACCTCTTTTGCCGTGCTGTTTCGTTTAGCCTGAAGCTCCTGCTGCTCGGTCTGCAATTGTTTCCTTCGGGACTCCAGAGATTGCAGCATCTCAATGTCAAGATGAAAACCTTTAACCTTAAGTCGCTCTGCGACCTCTGCCAACTGGCCTCTAATCAACTGCGGATCCAACATACCTGATTTCTTCCTTAAACTAAGAGATCTGACGCGCTGCGGTCATGCCTGCAGCCGCGGCGACTATACACAAAAGCACGCTAGCCGAGATGTAAACCATTGCCTTGAACCACTGTTGTGACTCGAGCAGGTGCAAGGTATCGGCGGAAAACGCTGAAAAGGTCGTGAAGCCGCCTAAAACGCCAACCATGAGCCCGAGTCGTACATAGTGTGGTGAACTCGTTTTCACTTCCAGCGCCACAGCGAGCAACCCAATCAAAAAAGAGCCCAACACATTGACCGTCACCGTGCCCCAAGGAAACTCGGTTCCCATGAGCCCGGCAATGCGCAGGCTCAACACATAGCGCAGCATGGCGCCAATAGCCCCACCAATACCGACGATAGCAAGCTCAATCATCGAGACTAAAGATCCTCTCGGATAACATCCACCTCGGGGGGCAAATGCACTTCAAATGTGGACAAGTCGACCGCTTCATTAACCCGAATATTTTCAAAACGTACTCGAGTGACCTGATTCATATGATCGAGCATCTGGACAAGGCGAAGAACATTCTGCTCAAACCCGAGCTGAATTTGAGAGAAAGGGCTGTCCTCTGACTTAGGAAAAAGGGATACCCAATCGACCCCCGTCTGCTCACCAAGCCTTTCAACAAAATAGTTCGCGGATGGGTCCTCGGTATTGGCAAGCAGTCCAGCCGGGGTGTCTCCGAGCCCTTTCCCCTGCCAACGAACAATTGCCTGATCCAAGCCCGGATCATAGATCCATAACCTCCTACCGTCCGCCACGATACTCTGCGCTATGGGTTCTCCGTAAGCCCATAAGAACCGACCGGGTCGGGACAGAACGAACATCCCCGAACTGCGTTCAAGGACATTCATCTCCTCGTCGAGCACCGTCTGAATAAATTCCGCGCGATATGTCCGCGTTTGGCTAAAAAAGTCGGTGAACGGCTCAGCCTTCGCAAAGCCTGTGAATAACAGAACGACAAGGAATACCCCTGCCCGGCTGAACCTCCCGGCGAGAAACCCCCACATCAAGACTCGCAACAAGGAATTGCTCCTTATTCGCTACCTGGTGGCGCTAATATCTCGCGCTTACCATTCTCTAATGGTCCGACAGCTCCGGCTGCTTCCATCGACTCAATCATTCTGGCTGCCCGGTTATACCCAACCCTCAAATGGCGCTGGACTGAAGATATCGAAGCCCGCCGAGTCTCAATAACGAAAGCGAGCGCTTTGTCGTAAAGCGGATCATCCTCGCCCCCACCGGCGTCCTCGCCGTCCTCACCCGGCACAGCAGCCGCCAACGCAGAGCTATCGACGACGGCCTCCAAATACTCAGGCTGCCCCCCCTTTCGCAGCTCCTCTGCGACGCGGTGCACCTCTTGATCGGAGACGAACGAGCCGTGCACACGCACGGGAAACCCAGTACCGGGTGGCATGAAGAGCATATCGCCGTGCCCAAGCAGCTGCTCCGCGCCCATCTGATCCAGGACGGTCCGCGAATCCGCACGCGATGAAACCTGAAATGCGATGCGAGTCGGTATATTCGCCTTGATCAAGCCTGTGACCACATCCACCGAAGGGCGTTGCGTAGCCAACACCAGATGAATCCCTGCGGCCCTCGCGCGTTGCGCAATTCGCGTTATCAGCTCTTCTATTTTTTTTCCAACGACCATCAAGAGATCCGCGAACTCATCCACGATCACGACGACGTAGGGAATTTTTCCTAATTTTGGTGGATCGGTTTCATCGCCGGGTAAGGGCGAAAATAAAGGATCCTCGATAGGCTTACCCGAGGATATCGCGGCTTCGACCTTACGGTTATAGCCGACTATATTTCGCACGCCGAGTGCGGCCATGAGCCGAAACCGACGGTCCATTTCAACGATACACCAGCGCAGCGCATTTGCGGCTTTTTGCATATCTGTGACCACGGGTGTCAACAGATGAGGGATGCCGTCATAAGCGGAAAGCTCCAGCATCTTGGGATCAACCAAGATCATTCGCACATCCTCCGGTGTCGATTTATAAAGAATGCTGAGAATTACAGCGTTCACGCAAACCGATTTACCCGATCCTGTCGTGCCAGCGATCAACACATGAGGCATCTTGCAAAGATCTGAGACCACCGGCTCTCCAGCGATATCTTTCCCAAGGATCAAAGTAAGCGGACTTTTGCTTTCCTCATACACCTCGGACGCAAGCCCCTCAAGAAGGAAGACGGTCTCGCGGGTCTCGTTTGGAATCTCAAGACCTATATAGGTCTTGCCGGGAATGTTTTCGACAACGCGTACGCTGACAACCGAGAGCGCGCGGGCAAGATCCCTCGCGAGACCCACGATCGTGCTGGCTTTCACGCCCGCCGCGGGGTCAATCTCAAAACGCGTAATCACCGGCCCAGGCTGAACCGAGACCACGGTGACGTCTACGTTGAAGTCGCGCAGTTTTTTCTCTACGAGACGTGACATCATTTCGAGTGCTTCTTTACTGTACCCCCCGATCTGGACGTTAGGCTGATCCAGCAGTTTCAATGCGGGCAACCCTCCAGAGGCAGGCTTGCTATCTACGAACAGCGGAATAGTCGCCTGCTTCTCCTTTTGAATTCGCTTTCCCTCTTTTACCGGGGCTACCTTAGGCTCAATCCGGGGAGGTTCTTTATGCTCCCGCACGCGCCTAATCTCAGCGACGGTCTCCTGCCGTTGGCGTCTTGAACGTACCCCTTTGATCTTGTCTATCGATTCGACGACGACGTCGCGAAGAGATCCGGCTAACCTAAACACCCACTCTCCTATTCGGTCCATGGCCGAGAACCAAGAGACGTCGAGAGCCCAGGACAACCCCCCCACCAAAGCAACTAACAGAATCACGGTCGCTCCGACAGGTCCGAAAACGTCGAGAAGCCAGCCACCGACAACCAGACCAAGCCAACCCCCTCCAAAAAATGTTGTATTTGAGCCGGCCTGTGAAAAATGTACGTACCCAATGCCACAGGCAGATACGACAGTGAGGGTAAGACCTATGCCATGGACGAAGCGCTGATGGCCACTGCTCGGTTGCGTTCTATGACGCAACGTTCTCGCTCCAATCAGGCCAAAAATTGCTGGAAAGAGATATGCGGAATAACCGAAGGCGTGCAGAAATAAATCTGCAAACCAGGCCCCGAACCGACCGCCGAGATTTCGAGTGGGGGCGCCGTCGCCCGTAGAGGTCCAGCCGGTGTCAAGCGGGGAGTAGGACACCAGACATATCAAGAGGTAACCGGTAAGAGCAGCAAGGCCGATGACCAATACCTCCCGCCCTAGGCGAATCAATCGCGGGGATATTTCGCGGTCGCTCGATTCGCGGAGGTTCTTGTTTCGGGGTGGCGCCAAAAGGAAATGAGGATCGCAAATTCTTAAATATTTATCCCTGTATTATATCTAAACTCGGTCATCGACCCTCTCACCAGACGGCGTTTCGCCCTTGCTTTCTGGATTATCAAGCGAAGAACGGCGACAATAAGGTTTTAACATTAGTGCGTCAAAATTAACGTCCATGACTCGCCACTGCAGACTACTCGTTCTGGGTTCGGGCCCCGCCGGCTATACGGCGGCGGTTTACGCCTCCCGCGCAAATCTCTCCCCTGTTCTTGTGACTGGGATTGAACAAGGCGGGCAATTAATGACCACCACAGAGGTCGATAACTGGCCCGGAGATCCTCATGGGCTTACCGGCCCGGATCTTATGGCGCGAATGCTCACCCACGTCGAGCGCTTCGGGACAGAAGTGCTCTTCGATCATATTCATACCGCGGAGCTGGGGAAGCGACCTTTCGCTCTTCACGGCGACTCCGGGACGTACACCTGCGATGCCTTAATCATTGCCACAGGCGCTTCGGCACAGTATCTCGGCCTTCCGTCAGAAGAGGCCTATAAAGGCAAAGGCGTCTCCGCCTGCGCCACCTGTGACGGCTTTTTCTACAAAGATAAGCCTGTGGCCGTGATTGGGGGTGGCAACACAGCGGTAGAAGAGGCCTTGTATCTATCTAATATCTGCTCTCAAGTCACCCTTGTGCATCGACGTGACACCCTGCGGGCAGAGGCAATCTTGCAGGACCAGTTGATGGCGCGCGCTGGAGACAAGGGTAACGTTCGACTTGAATGGAACCACACCCTGCAGGAAGTCCTAGGGGACGACGCTGGGGTCACCGGATTGCGAATTGCCAGCACCAAGACGCACACGCAAAAAGATATAGACGTGCATGGGGTGTTTATTGCGATAGGTCACACTCCAAATACAGAGCTCTTCCGCGATCAGCTTAAGATGAACGGTGGCTACATCACGGTACGCTCAGGGATCGATGGTGACGCTACCTCTACCAGCATTCCGGGCGTGTTTGCAGCGGGAGACGTAATGGATCACGTTTACCGCCAGGCCGTTACATCGGCTGCGACGGGATGTATGGCTGCTCTCGATGCAAAACGCTTCCTCGACAATGATCAATAGAGCGTGTTCGTGTCACGCGGAAAGAAAAGGGGTAAAGGCCTAACTGCGGAAGAGTCTGCTCTCTTCCGCGAAGCAGTAAAGCGGGTCCAGCCCATGCGCAGCGCGTCGCCGGCCCATCTCGCTCCAGTTCGTAAACCGCGCCTTCGTCGAAATCAACCGATTTCAGCTGATCCGGCAATTGTCGAGGAGGACGGCGAACTCTTCAGACGTACAACCATTAGCGCCCGTTACCTCAACCAAATAAAGAAAGGGCTTATTCGATATCAAGCGTCAATCGACCTCCATGGCTTGACGGTTGCTCAAGCTAAGCGCCTGTTACGAAGCTTCATCAAAAACTCCTCTGGGATTGAGCAGCGATGTGTGCTCGTCATAACGGGCAAGGGCCTGCATTCGGATGAGGGATATTCCGCGTTACGGCATGCGGCACTCAGCGAGCTCCAGTCATTGGTGTACGTCCAGGCTTACTGCTGGGCACAACCGAAAGACGGTGGCAGTGGCGCGTTTTACGTCCTTATTCGAAAGCCCGCACATTAATCAAAACAGCCGCGTGGGCTGCGATACCCTGCCCCTGGCCCAGCGGACCCAAACCCTCGGTGGTTGTTGCTTTAACGTTAACTTGATTTATCCCGATACCGAGATCCGCCGCGATATTGCTCTCCATTTGTGCGACAAACGGGGCCAGTTTGGGCGCTTGGGCCACAACGGTACTGTCAATATTAGAGATCTCAAAATTATGAGCGTCCAGCAGATCCCGCACTATCCGGAGAAACTCGCGACTGTCTCTGTTGTGGTGAGTTGAATCCGTATCCGGGAAATGCCTTCCGATATCACCAAGACCTGAAGCCCCTAATAATGCGTCGCATATGGCATGAAGGAGAACGTCAGCATCGCTATGGCCCTCGAGTCCTTTGTCAAAGGGAATCGAAACGCCCCCAATGATCAAAACCGATCCAGTCACTAACCGATGGACGTCAAACCCATGCCCGACTCGAAAGCTCATTGACTCCTCGACAGGTTAAACAACGCCTCTGCGAGAGCGATATCCTCAGGGGTCGTAATCTTGATATTGCGGCGATCGGATTCCACGAGCGTTGGGGCAAAACCGAGTCGCTCCATCGCCTGCGCTTCGTCGGTACAGGGTAGATTTTGCTCTAACGCTTCCATCAAGCCTCGCAGGAGAATCGCTGCCGGAAACAATTGCGGTGTCACCG
>Ga0255776_10001540_pt1 | contig 26187 bp, 53 predicted proteins | sample 071ome_19_FD_179974 | JGI IMG/M metagenome (GOLD analysis project Ga0255776, IMG submission 179974) | Coastal salt marsh microbial communities from the Groves Creek Marsh, Skidaway Island, Georgia - 071413AT metaG (version 2) | ecosystem: Environmental > Aquatic > Marine > Intertidal zone >... | reverse complement strand
CTAACAATTCAAGAGGTGCACAGTTATAACGATTTGGTAAAGGAAGGTATAGAAAAGCCCCTTGATCTACCTGGCTGTGACACAAGTGAATTTGGGGGACTGGTGATACCTAGACTAGACGAAGATGATCGTGTATACTTTCATGATCTTGCGTCGGGCGTTAATGTCTACCCAGGAATAAACACAATAGAAAAAATCAAAAAAGCTATTGACAACATAAAGTAATCAAGATACCATGGATGGGTGGTCAGGGAGGGAATAGATCTAATATATAAATATTAATAATATATAAATATATATAATATAGGTCACATTCCATTCACAAATTCTGTTATTTCATTTGACATACATTTTTTTATTATGTATGCTAGATGAACTGTTGTCACCGTCAGGAGGAAACAGATGAAAACAAAACTGATAGGAGGTTTGGTAGGAATGATGATGTTGTTTGCAACCCCTGCCTATGCCTCTGATGCGGTCGATGCTAAATCTGCAATAACCGCGACGGCGAAAGTCGTGTATATCAGCCAAGAGCATAAGTATGCTAGGTCTGATACCGCACAGGATATGAAGGGCTATGAGCCATCTTTGTATCGCGGTAAATGGTTCGATTCTAAATGGGAAAATTCTCGTAAATGTATTATGAAGCGTGAATCCCGTTTTTCTTATCGGGCTGCCAATAAGTCATCCTCGGCAAGAGGAGCCTATCAATTCTTGGACTCTCAATGGAGAGATGGGCTTGTTTGGATGATGTTAAAGGAATCCAAGAAAACAAAAGATGGTTTGTCTGCTGAAATAAAGACTTTGTTTGATAAACCAATTCACAGGTGGTCAAGGTATTACCAAGATCGTGCTTTTTATACTGCTTGGCAAAACGGTAGCGGTAAGAAGCATTGGTATTATCCAGGCCACAACTGCTATTAAGGTGGCGGCAGGGTAGGAACCAAATCATTAGGTGGCAACATTCTACCCTGCTGCTATAATTATTCCCATGGAAACCGATATCGTATTGCATTTAGAAGAGGTAAACAAGATAGCCTCTGAGTATATCAAGGGCAATGATGAATCTACTATTGCCAAGCAACTTGATATACCTCGCAACAGAGTAGTAAAACTACTTAATGAGTGGCGGGGTATGGTATCTAACAATGAAGCCATTCGTGCTAGAGCAAAAGAGGCTCTTGCCAGTGCAGACCAGCATTATAATCAACTAATTAAAAAGGCTTATGAAGTTATTGAAGATGCAGATCTAGCAGCCAATCTTGGAGCAAAGACAAACGCCTTAAAACTCATTCTTGATATTGAAAATAAAAGAATGGATATGCTTCAGAAGGCTGGACTTCTTGAAAACAAAGAGTTGGCAGACCAATTACTTGAACAAGAAAGAAAGCAAGAAATCCTACTTGGCATCTTAAAAGATGTTGTTGGTGAATGTGATAAGTGTAAATATGAAGTTGCAAGAAGGCTTGCTGATTATGGTGGGGCAGACGAGGCAGTAACACTATGAGTTTAGACTTTGACGATTTTCTTAATGTTCTAGACAATGATCCTTTTGAAGAGTATCCCGTAGATATTACAACCTTTGTTACTTCAGAAGATTATTTAGGTCAGCCCCCTCTCTCAGAAATTCAATACACCTTGGTAGAAACCATGAGCCAGATATATCAGCAAAAGGATCTTGAAAGGTTTATGGAAAAAAATGAGGCCGCACAGCATTATAAAAAGTACACAAAGAACGAAGTTATTCTTCAATGTGGCAAGGGTAGTGGAAAAGATTTTACATCAACTGTGGGAACAGCATACCTAGTCTATAAACTATTGTGCTTAAAAGATCCTGCAAAGTATTTTGGTAAGCCAGCAGGGGATGCTATCGACCTCATTAACGTTGCCATCAACGCGCAGCAGGCCAAGAACGTATTCTTTAAGGGGTTTAAAACAAAGATTGAGCACTCCCCATGGTTTGCTGGAAAGTATGAATCGAAGGTAGATGCGGTAACATTTGATAAATCTATTACTGTTTACTCTGGTCACTCAGAACGAGAGAGCCATGAGGGTTTGAACCTTATGTTGGCGGTACTTGATGAGATCTCTGGCTTTGCACAAGAATCTGTTTCAGGAAATGAGAATGCTAAGACTGGCGACGCTATCTATAAGGCATTCCGCGCATCTGTTGACTCACGTTTTCCAGACTATGGAAAAGTAATTCTTCTATCATTCCCTAGATATAAGGGTGACTTTATTACCAAGAGATATGAGGATGTTATTGCAGAAAAAGAAACAGTGGTTCAAAGTCATGAGTTTATTCTTAACCCAGACCTTCCAGAAGATGAGGAAGGCAATAAGTTTAGTATCGAATGGGACGAGGACCATATTCTTGCCTACAAGATTCCTTATGTGTTTGCCATCAAGCGTCCCACATGGGAGGTAAACCCCACCAGAAAGATCGATGACTTTAAACTAGCATTCTATACAGATCCTGGAGATGCCCTCATGCGTTTTGCATGTATGCCAAACTTTGCGTCTGACGCATTCTTCAAGCAGCAGGATAAAGTACAGAGAGCAATGACTTTGAGGAATCCTTTAGATAATTTGAGAAGATTTGATGGAGCCTTTGAGCCTGATCCAGACAAAGTTTATTTTGTTCATGCTGACCTTGCACAGAAGCATGACAAGTGTGCTGTATCAATTAGCCATGTAGAAAAATGGGTAGAAATAAAGTCATTTAATGATTACGAGCAAATCGTTCCATTCGTTGTGGTAGATGCTATCGCCTGGTGGGAGCCTCGTAAGGAAGGTCCAGTAGATCTTAGCGAGGTAAAGAATTGGATTATTCATCTTAGAAGAATGGGATTCAATCTTGGGCTGGTGACTTTTGACCGTTGGCAATCTTTTGACATTCAGCAGGAACTAAAGGCGGTAGGAATTAAGACAGATACTTTGTCAGTAGCCAAGAAGCATTATGAGGATCTGGCTATGTTGATTTATGAAGAGCGTGTAGCACTGCCACACATTGACTTATTGTTTGAGGAAATGAGCGAACTAAAGATTGTATCTGATAAGAAAGTGGACCATCCAAGAAAGAAGTCAAAGGACTTGGCAGACGCTATGTGTGGATCAGTTTATAACGCTATCTCTCATACCCGCAGGGAGAGAAATCAAGAAATAGAAATTCATTCATGGAGTTCTGCAACTAAGAAAGAGCGTCAGGAACAAGAAAAGATTAAGAATCTTATTGAGCCACCCCCCGCTCCAAAAGAAATAGAAGATTATTTGGCTGGATTGAACATGCTGTGAGCGAGGTAATGTGGAGAACGTTCTTGACAACTTTTGTTGTACTCGCTATAATTAGAGTCATACTAGAAAGGTAAAGAAATGGGACTTGCAACAACACTATATATTATTACAACACTTATTTTGTTTGGACTTAATCTTATTGCAAACATATCAGCACTTGGATTAAGTGACAAGAAAGAATTTCCTTTGAGCACTATTGTTGCAACAATCATTGCAATGGGCCTCCTAGTTTGGGGAATAACGCTTTTAGTTGTTTCCTGACAAATACGGCAGGTAGGCAAATTGGTTAAGCCGCCAGTCTTATAAACTGGGAATACGATTGCGGGTTCAAGCCCCGCCCTGCCGACAAAGACTGATATAATATTTATATGCAAATAGTAATAGAGCCTGCTCCAGAGCAGAGATACAACGCCACTCTCTATATTGATGGAGAAGCAATAGACTTTGTAAATGATAAAAGGGCTGGATGCTGTGTAAGAACCCTCATGAATAGAATGATTCTAACCTATGGGAAGCCAACGGGAAAAATAACTGTTGGTATTGAGGGTTGGTAGATTTGGACGATGAATTAATTGAATACCTATTAGCCTTAGGGGTTTTAGAATATCAACTTAAAGATGAAGATGGAAATCCTATATATAGATTAACAAAAGAGGCAGAAGACTTAGTTCCAGAAATATATAAAAGCCATATGCAAGAGTTTAACGCTGGGGCTTTTTCTTTATGGACAAAAGATATGATTGAGATAGTTTTTGATGAAGACGGTGAGCCTATGATAGGGTTAAATGAAAACAGTGAAAATTATGAAAAAATTTCTTATTTAGATAAAGAAGACAGAAATACTTTGGCAGAAATAACTTTTATTTGGAAAAAAAACCTATATTAGTGGTATAATATTTAAATGAGTATATTTTCTTCTAACACACAGACTGGAGTTACCCCAATTAGCAATCAAGAAAAGGGCGAAGAGGACACCAACAGCCCTGAAGATTACACAAAGGCACAAGAGCCAGACTTTGGAGAGGATCTATAATGGCAAAGTTAGTAAAGGCAGGGGTAACCTTAAGAGATCAACTTAATAAGGCATATCCCAGTAGAGATAAGCGCAGTGATGGCTGGGTAGGGGACAAGGCTCATCAAGCCAGGAAGAGCGACCATAATCCAGATAGAGATGGGTGGGTTCACGCCATTGATATTGATGAGAATATGGGTGATGGAGAAGGACGCAAGGGTGCTGTTGCTAGAGAATTTGCTGATCAACTAATTGAGTATGCACGCAAGGGCAAAGACGGCGGCAGACTCAAATATGTAGTATATGAAAACATGATTGCAAGCGGAACTCATAGAGACAAGTATTGGGTTTGGAGAAAAGGTAATTGGGGACATACACAACACATTCACGTTTCTTTCACAGATAAAGCGCAAAGAGATGGCTCCAAGTTCGATCTTGAAATATTTAAGGAAGGGGGCAAAGAAGTTCCTGAAACCTCAGTAGGGGATCTTATTGCCGAAGTTAGCGAGCCTGTAACTGGTATGCCATATCCAGGTGTCAGAAACGTAAAATGGGGAGAAAGAAACGATTATGTAAAGGCTTTGCAGGCACAACTAATTGCTAAGGGTTTTGCAATTAAGGCTGGACCAACTGGAAATTATTTTCATCAAACAAGAAATGCAGTTAGGTCATTTTATCGATCAATTAATCAAACATCCGATGGAAGAAAGATGGGGCCAAAAGCATGGAATAGGTTGTTTGATAACTAATGCCTTGGGAAATTCGTCAAGGAACCCCCCAGTGTTCTGGCTATGGTGTATTCAAAGAAGGTACTAATGAGTTAGAGGGCTGCCACGAAACAAAAGAGAAGGCTCAGGCTCAAATGGCTGCATTGTATTCTACTGAAGAAATGGACAAGAAGTATAAAGGGTGTGGTTGCCCAACCTGCAAGTCAATGGACGTTGACTGTCCTAACTGCCCAGTTTGCAATCCAGGAATGAGCAAGGCCGACAGCGTTCGTGTTGGTCAAATGGTTTCTTGGGGATCAAGTGGGGGAAATGCAAAGGGTAAGGTAAAGAGGGTAATTAGAAATGGATCATACAATGTTCCAAATTCTGACTTTACAATTACAGGAACTCCCGACAATCCAGCGGTAGTCATTGAGGTATACCGCGATGGAAAGCCAACAGGAAGAATGGTAGGTCACAGAATGGAAACCTTAAGAGCCGCAAAGAGCATGTGGTCTGGATTTGATCCAATGCCAGCAATGATAAAGAGAGAGATTCTGTAATGGCTGACACATATACCCCCACCTCTGGAATGAAAACTGCTGCTCGCAGAGCATTAAGGTGGAAGGAAGAGGGTAAGGCAAAGGGTGCTGGAACTCCTGTAGGATGGGGAAGAGCGTCTGATATTGTCGCGGGTAGATCAATGTCCCTTGATACTGTAAAGCGTATGTATTCTTTCTTCTCCCGTCATGAGGTTGACAAGAAGGGCAAAGACTTTTATAATACTAGCAATCCATCCAACGGTCGCATTATGTGGGACGCATGGGGTGGAGATGCTGGTTTTTCATGGTCAAGAAAGATTGTTAAGAGAGAAGAAGCAAAGAAAGCCTGGGAAGGTTCTGCTTTTTCTTTTAGGGCAAACGTTGACAAAACGGACAACTCCTGATAAAATTTAACAAAGGAGTAATAGCATGAAGTTGTTGATAAGGTTGATGCCTTTTCTTCCACTATCATTTATTCTGTTGCTTTCTTCCCTAGAAGTGGCTATAATAGATGAAGAGTTAGACATGGAAGATCCATATGATTATGAAAAAGATAACTTTGAAGACGAAGAGGAAGATGATAGATACTTGAAGGTAGCAATAGTAGAAGACAAGGCTTACTGGGTTGTCAATAATATGTTTTACGAGGCAGATGTTGTTGATGAAGAAATAGTAAAAGAAGAAGCAAGGCCAGTAAATGCCTTTGACATGAACGTGAGAGATGTTAATAAAATGATGACAATATTGGATAGCATAGAAGATTGGAAAAACTAATGAACGTTGCAGTTCAAGGAACAAAAGAGTTTTCAAACTACAACACATTCCTGCGTGCCATGGGGGTGGTTCTTTCAGATTTAAGTGACAAAAATTTTAATATTTATGCTGTAGGGCCAGCATCAATAAACTCATATACTGCTGAATTTTGTAACGTTAGTGAAAAAAGTCTAAAGCAAAGAGGGATAAAGATTAAATACTATAGGGTTCCCGCATCTTTTGTAGAAGAAAACCACGATAATTTTAATTATTTTGCTTTTTTTTCTAATCCTAACCAGAAGCCATCAGCCCTTGCTCATAAAATGGAAATGTACGGAGTAGAGACTGGAATATTTAGGTACTAATAATTATGCTAAGTAATAAAGACAATGCCTATATTAGTGTGGCTAGATACTTTGCAACAAAGTCTAAATCAAGAAATACCCACGGGGCAGTCGTTGTCAAGGGTGGTAGAGTTCTAGGTACTGGATGGAACAAAGATAGGAATCCTCCAAGTGTAATAGATAGTGGTCGTATTAAGCAAGATTGTTCGTACCACGCAGAAGAAGTGGCTATCCGTGAGGCTGGTCAAAATCTCAAAGGTGCGGTAATATATGTTGCAAGGGTAAACAAAAATGGAGAAGATAGAGACTCTAAGCCCTGCATAAAATGCTCTGGCCTTATAAAAAATGCTGGAATAAAAAAAGTAATATACACATCGGAAAAGGAAGTTCATGTTAATTAATGATTTAGATAAAATGGAAGTTATTGTTAGTCGCTCCTCAGACTTGGAGTGGGACGGATGGGATGTTGTAAGGCACACTAAGTCTGATAACGCCATGTTTTTTGTTGATGGAGTATACAAAGACGGATTTTGGTTTAAGAAAAAAATCTTTCCATTAGGAAAGAATGGATGGAACGTACCTAAAAACATTGGAAACAGATATGCAAAAATGGAAAGATGATGCAGCGTGCCTAGGAATGGACACAAATATATTTTTTGAAAAATATGAAGAGCAAAAAGATCTAGCCGCCAGTGTTGATAAGTTATGTCAAAGATGTAGCGTCAATAGCCGATGCTTTGCGGTTGGAGTTTCTGGAAAAGAATGGGGTGTTCATGGGGGTATTTATCTAAAAGATGGTATGATAGACAAAGAACACAACAGCCACAAAGAAAAAAATGACTGGTTTGAGGTTTGGCAATCACTCACAATGGAGAAAGAATGACAGTATACACACCTAAAATGAAGCAAGAGATAAAGTCTCTTAGGGTTCCATCAGATTTTGTGATGGATATAGTTGAGTATGACTTTCATCCCCCATACCTGGCCCTTAGGTTTTACGAGAGCCACTGGAGACATATGTCAGAAAAAGAAAGAATTAAGTGCGTCATATACATGACTCAAGTAAAAAAAATAATTGAGTCACATGGTGTTAATGTGACACTAGATCCAGTATATGATGTTCCAGGGGGACAGAAATTGTCATGACAATATTTGTTTCTATCGCCAGTTATAGAGATAGAGAGTTGGTGAAAACTGTTGATAGCCTTATCTCTCAAGCAAAAAACCCAAATGGTCTTCATATTGGAATTTATGATCAAGACCATACTAATAGGTGGCCTGATATATCTTCAGATAAGGCAAAAATAAGTCATCAAAAGGTTCATATGAAGGATGCTCGCGGTGCAGGATTCGCTAGAAAAAAATGCATGGAAATGTATAACGGAGAAGATTTCTTTTTTCAGATAGATTCACATATGAGATTCGCTAAAGACTGGGATATAAAACTAATAGAAATGACAAAAAAGTTGCAAGAAAAAAATCAAAAGATTATTTTAAGTCAGTTTCCTGCACCCTATCAATTATGGACTAATGGAAAAGAATATTTTCCACAGGATGATTCTATATTTTGGAGTGATCCATCTTGGACCAGTGTTGTATTTACATACAGGAGCGAATGGGCGGGGAACAGGGAGATTATGTTTGATAAAACAAAACCTCACCTATCATACACAATTTTGGCTGGCTATGTTTTTTCCCCAGGTAATTTAGTAGAAGAGGTTCCATACGATGAAAGAATCTCTTTTATGGGTGAAGAACTTTGTTTTGCCTTTAGAGCATATACAAGGGGATGGGATATATACGCACCGAATGAAATGCTTGTGTGGCATTTTTATAATAGGAAAGATCACCCAAAAATATGGAACCAGAGAGATGATACCGCTAGAGAAATAAAGTGGAGAAATCTTGAGAATCAATCTAAGTCTGTTCAAAGATCAATTCTTGAAGGAAAAGAAGAAGGAATCTTTGGCGTAGAAAAAAACAAAAGATTTTATGAATATCAAAAAATGATAGGCATAGACTTTACAGAATTTTACAAGCAAATTGACAGTTCGCTGAAAAAAAACAGTGATCTGTAACACTTTTATTATTTGATATAATTAAGATATCCCACATCCCAAAAGGAGGAATTTACATGAAGACAATCATGCGTACAATTGAGAATCTTTTCACAAACGCCACAAGCGAAGAGGAAAAGGCTATCCGTGCAATGAACCGCGAATGGACAAAGCAGAGAGAGGCTGCTGCAAAGTTTGGCCCTCACCATGTCCAGGAGATTGACGCAATCTTTTCTCGCGCAGGACTATAGTTATTGACAACCATCCATGTCATAGTGTAAAATTGTGGCATGGATGAGTCATATGGCGATACAAAAAGTGGAATGCTAGACGCTAGAGGTATACCAACAAGAGAGTGTCCAAGTTGTGCATCAACGCTTTTTACTATTCAGGCGGTGTTTGATGAGGGGTACGAGATAGCGCAGTATCTGCTAAATGCAGAATGTGCCATTTGCAAAACAAGGGTCACCGCTCCAACACCATTGGACTTAATCCATGAGTGACAGGTTTTGGATTAATATTACCAAAAGCAATTTTTTTTATGTAGTTGAAAAATGCTATGTTGGAGAAGATAGAATAGTTTATGTTAAAACAAAAAAATGTATCACCAAAAAGGGTGCGATCAGGCACTCAAGAAGGTGTATAATTTATGAAATGTGTAAAGAATATATTAAGGAGAAATAAATGAATCAAGAAGAGTTGTTACAGAATACCCTTAATGTTACTATAGACAGAATGGGAAATAATGCTAGATCTTACGAGGCAGAAATTGCTAACCTAAATGCTCAAATACTTCTACTTAATAATCAAATTGAGACCTTGACAAATTCTTCTGTAAAGGATAGCCCTAAATAAATGATTATTGATATAACCCAACTTCCTACTTTTTACATAAACCTAGACGAAAAAGTAGAAAGAAAAAATAAAATGGAAAGACTTTTAAAAAAATATGGATTCTCTAATGTTAAAAGATTTTCTGGTAAAAAAGCAGGAAAAAGAGTTGGGTGCTCAATGTCTCACTCTGAATTATTAAAAAATATTATTTCAGAGAATAACTATCCTTGTTTAATTCTTGAGGACGATCTGGATATTTTTAAGTTTAAGAAAAGTATAAAGGTTCCAGACGATGCTGATGCAGTATATCTTGGCTTTAGTAGATATGGTTGGAATCATAATCAAGATGAACCATTTCCAAAGAGCCTAAAGATTACTGAGTTAAACGATGATTATCACAGGGTATATAATATGCTTGCTCGCCATGCAATCATACATCTTAATCCAATTTATGATCAGGCTTGCGTCGATATTATGGAAAAGTTTATTGCAGATCCAGATACTTATAAGGCTGGAGATGTAAGCATCTCTAAGTTTCATCCAGAGTATAAGATCTACTCCCTGAATGAGCCAATATTTTATCAAGATGATAATGGAACGCGGGGGCTAACAAAGAAGTCCTTGCATGATTGCAGTTATGTGGAGATGGACAAACTATGAAAATAGCAATGCCTGCCGATGAAACAAAAGCGTTAAAGAATATGATTGATGAAGCAAGCATCATTCTTGAATATGGTTCAGGTGGCTCCACCATCTATGGTGGAAAGTCTAATGCTCAAGCAATTATTTCAACAGAGAATGATAAAAAGTTTTTAGACAAAGTGGTTGCAGAATACAATAAGGATGGTCCACTTCTTGTACCTATTCATGTTTACGTTGGTGAAACAAAAATGTGGGGGTATCCAATCAATAAAGAATATCAGCACAGGTGGCCTGAATATCCTGTAGCACCCTGGAATATGGCAAAAGAAAAAGGTATAGATCCCGACACTATCATTATCGACGGTAGATTTAGAGTGGCGTGCTTCTTATATTCTATTGGTCATGCAAAGCCAGGAACAATTATCTTCTGGGATGATTATGTAAATAGAGGAAGTTATCATGCTGTAGAAGATATCTGCAAACCACGCAAAACTATTGGTCGTGCGGCGGTATTTATCAAAGAAGATGAGACATTTCATCAAGATATGTTTGACAAATATTGTAACGACATGCGATAATATAAGTCCCTACAAACAAAGGAAAACAATGCAAACATTTGTTCCTTATGCAGACATGCTTGAGTCTGCGGCTGTGCTAGACAACAAGCGACTTAATAAGCAATTACTAGAGGGTCGTCAAATCTACAGCATCTTAGCCAACAAACGTACTAAAGGTGGTTGGGTTAATCATCCTGCTGTTAAGATGTGGCGCAATTATGATAATGCACTCTTTGAATACCTCATTGCTATTAAGTATGAGTGCGATGAGCGCGGCATTAGTACAGAAAAGAATTGGGATGCTATTCAAGAGATGTACGATTGGAATTGGGATCGTGGAGACAATATCATAATGCCTCCGTGGTGGGGTGATGAGCGTGTTCATCAGTCTCATCGTAATAATCTATATAATAAAGACCCAGAGTTTTATGCAGAGTTCGTGCATGACGAGGCCATCTCATGTTGCGATAAATGCAGTTATGTGTGGCCTACGCATCTATTAATGTATAACGAGGAACTATTGGAGGTAGCAAGTTGAAGTCTAAAGAAGATTATACAGAAGAAGATCAGCGTGCATTGCGTGATCTAGAAAAGGCAATGGATTCTATCAAGAAGTCTGTTGGCGGTAAGCAAGGCGAGGCACTTGAAAAGAAGTACGCAGAGGAGTACAATAGGTGCTATCGAATGGGTCTAAAGCAATACAAATTGCAGTGGACCAAGACTACAAGGTAGCCTATTCGCGGCTGTGGTGTAGAGGTAACACAAGAGTCTTCCAAACTCTTATCGCCAGTTCGATTCTGGTCAGCCGCTCGCTTGGGAAGTTGATGTTACGCCCCTGTAACTCAGAGGACAGAGTGGAGCACTTCTAATGCTTAAGTCGCAGGTTCGACTCCTGCCAGGGGCACTTAAGCCCGATAGTCCCCAAGGTGGGGAAGCGGTCTGTAAAACCGTCGCCGTTGGCATGGCTGGTTCGATTCCAGCATCGGGCACAAATAGTGTGAGATAATATATTTATGAAAAAAACTCTGGATTGGTCACCACTCTTTGATAAAAGATCCAGGGATTATTCTGTAAGATCTATATTTTCTAAAGATATAAAAGAAGAAACAAAGATGTGGAAAGAAGGAACTGTCTTAGATCAGGGTAGCGAGGGCGCATGTGTGGGGTTTGGTTGGACAGCAGAACTTCTTTCGGAACCATTTGCACCCAATAAACAACCAAGCGAATTAGTAGGAAATACAATTGCCAACAGTTTTTATAAAAGAGCACAAAAAATAGACGAGTGGCCTGGAGAACAATACGAAGGAACTTCTGTTTTAGCAGGAGCAAAGATAATGATGCAGGATGGTCACATTGAGGAATATAGGTGGTGCTTTAGCATTGAAGATCTAAGAGATTCTGTTATACAACTGGGTCCAGTGGTTATAGGGGTTAACTGGTATGAAGCAATGTATATGACACTCCCAAATGGATTTGTCAAAATTGATGGAGACTTGGTGGGAGGTCATTGTCTCACTGTTACAGGCTATGATGCAGTCTCTAAAGTATTTAGGTGGAGGAATTCTTGGGGGAAGAGATATGGTTTTAATGGATCTGCATATATTTCTTACAAAGATTTAGAATTTCTTGTTTCAGAAAGAGCAGAAATGTGTATACCAATAAATAGAAAAATACCAATATTTAAATAGGGATATATATGTATGAGTATAAGGCAAAGATTACAAGAGTTGTAGACGCAGATACAGTAGATGTGTCCGTGGATCTTGGTTTTGACATATCTATTCATCAAAGGGTCCGACTTCTAGGTATAAATGCCGCAGAAAAAAATACTGACTTAGGAAAAGAAGCAATAGACTATGTTAAAAGTATTCTTCCTGTTGGCAAAGAAATTTTTCTGAGGTCAGAAAAAGATAAAAGAGAAAAGTTTGGCAGGTACTTGGCAAAAATTATTATTATTGAAACAGAAGAGTGCTTAAACGAAATATTAATAGAAAAAAATTACGCAGTAGAGTATTGGGGTAAAGGTAAAAAAGAAAATTTTATACCAAAGAAATCTTGACAAAATTTCTTTATTGATAGTACAATATACACAATCGATAATAAAGGAGACGGCATGGAAACTATGACAGAAGAGCGTACAAATGTTCTCAAGGTAACTGATCGTTGTGATCGTTGTTCAAGTCAGGCTTTTGTATGGGTAAATGGGGTAGCAGGAGATCTTTTGTTTTGCCGCCATCATTTCCTTAAGCACGAAGATTCTTTGCGTGCTTATGCATTTGAGGTTATTGATGAAACTCATAAGATTAATGAGAAACCATCCGAATCAAGTCCTGTATAATTGCAGGCACGCCTCCTTAACTCAGGGGTAGAGTACCGCACTTGTAATGCGGCTGTCGTCCGTTCGAATCGGACAGGAGGCTCGCCATGGCGTGTGGCGCAACGGCAGCGCAATCGGCTGTTAACCGATGGGTTGTAGGTTCGAATCCTACCACGCCAGCGTTAAGGAGCATCAATGAAACAAAAAAAGAGTATAGCATTTTTAACAACAGACTTTTCAAAATCAAAGCCGATCCAGGCTAACGGCTGCGCGTGGTATCGTTGCGTTATGCCTGGAAAAGAATTGGCAAAAAGAGGTTTTGAGATAGCAGTAGCCATTCCAGATTATGATGAAAATCACGGTTTTGGAGCACTCATATCTGAAGATAAAAGAATGTTTGACTGGGATGTAGTAGTTTTTAAATTAATAATGCATAGAAATATTTTAGAAATTATGAAAAACAAAAGACCAGATCAAAAAATATTTGTTGATGTTGACGATTTTTATGAAGATTTAAGGGAAACAAATTTTGCTTATTCCACAACAGACCCCTCAAAAAATGCTGATATAAATAGAGATATATATTTAGAGATAATTGATATGGCTGATGGAGTTATAACATCTACACAATTTCTTTATGATTATTACAAAAAAAATAAAGGAGTGGACAATGTTTATTTAGTTCGTAATTCTGTTTCTTTAGATCAGTGGCACAAAAAGGGTGATCATTCAAGGTGGCTTCCCACCTTTGGCTGGGTTGGTGCCATTCCTTGGCGATCAAATGATTTAGAAGAAATGTCTCCATTTTTTGGAAAATTTTTAGAAAAAAATAGATTATCATTTCACCATGCTGGGCACATTAAAAATCTTAATAAAGATATTGTGCAAATGATGGGCATTCCTGACACAGTAAAAATAACCAAGGAACCCAGAAGACTCATGAACGAGTATCCGCAAATGTTTAGAAAAATTAATGTTGGAATTGTCCCATTAAGCAACATACCTTTTAATCATGCAAAGTCTACAATCAAAGGACTTGAGTACGCAGCCTCTGGAATTCCTTTTGTGTCGTCTTGGAGTCCTGAATATGAACTGCTTGCTAACCAAGGTATAGGTAGGGTAGCCAATAATGAAGATGAATGGCTAGAAATCTTAGAAGAGTTGATAAATCCAAAAACAAGAAAAGAAGAATCTGAAAAAAATTATGAGTTGTTAAAAGAGAATCACACTATTGATTCTAGAGCAGATGAATGGGAAAATGTTTTTAATGAAATAATTGACCAGTAGTAATGCTTGGTGTATACTTATACCACGGAAACTGGCGTAGAGTTACGGAGAAAAATGGGTAAAAAGAAAAGGTCGGTTGAAGATGACTGGCCTAATCCTACACCAGAAAGGCAGTGGTTGGTTCCATCTGGATGGTGTGCAGACCAAATACACAATAAATGTAAATATCAATTCACCTACGGTAAATGTGGATGCGATTGTCATAAGGAGAAGAAATGAGTTGGAATAAGCCAGAATGGTATATGACGACACAAGAGTTTGCTGACCTTGTTGTTCAATCACTAGAAGTAACAAATCATTTTAAGAGGGACGAGAGAGTTCATCCAGAGGACATTGTTGCTGCTTTTGTTACCGCAGCAGAAACAATTGGCATTGGTGCAGGAGCAGCAGGAAAGAAAATGTGGGCGGCAGAAAAAAGGGCTGTGATGGAAACTGGAGATTTAAAGAAGATTGATGATAGCGAAAGCCAAGATGACTTTCTTGGATATTCTGAGTGGAAGGCAAAAGGTTTAAAGTAATGCCAACTTATAGATACCGCTGCAATGTGTGTGGAGAATTTGATTATCGTCAATCAATGAACGATAGCACCCTTGCATACTGCCCAACGTGCCATGCGGCGGTACAAAAATTGTTTAATTCTTCACCAGTAATCTTTAATGGATCTGGATTTTATTCTACAGATACTAAGGAGAAGTAGTGGACAGGGTTCAATTAGAAAACTCTAGTGAAATTATTTACACTCATCCAAACTTTGCTTGTAAGAATCAAATTTGCACTATCCATAATCGTTCTATGCATAGCATGAGGCATTACCCCCAACATTGGAGAACAGATAGGTCGCTTATGGAGCGTGTTTGTGAACACGGTGTTGGTCATCCAGATCCAGATGAGTACAAACTAAAGAGGGGCTGGACTGAGCATGTAAATGGATGCGATGGATGTTGTGAGGGAGCATATGATTCCCTACAATAGAGAAGCACTATGTTTCGATGACATTCTTCTTGTACCTCAGGACAGCGAGGTAAAGTCAAGGCATGATGTAGACCTCTCTATGGTTATTGGATCTGGAAAAAGAGAGATTAGGCTAGATTTTCCTATTATTGCTGCCCCCATGGATACAGTATGCGATGTAGAAATGTGCATGGTGCTTTCTAAGGCAGGAGGCCTAGGTATTCTTCATAGATATATGCCAGAAGATATGTTGATTAACAAGACGAAGGTTCTATCAGACGCAAAGCATAGATTTGGAGTATCTGTTGCAGCAACTAATGGGTATATGAATCTATCTCAAGAGTTATATGATGCTGGAACAAGGATATTTCTTGTTGATACTGCAAATGGTCACAGCGAATATGCAATTAGGGCGGTACACAGTTTGAAAGCAGCATATGGTGACGACATTCATATTATGGCTGGTAATGTTGCAACTGCTGATGGATTTATGAGGTTGGCAGAGGCGGGAGCAGATTCTGTTAGAGTGGGTATTGGTGGAGGAAGTGCCTGCACAACAAGAATCGTAAGCGGTCATGGTGTACCAACTCTTGCATCTATTATGGATGTAGAAGAGTTGAGAGAAATGAATGGCGTTGAATGCTCTATTGTTGCAGATGGAGGAATTCGTAATAGTGGAGATATGGTCAAGGCATTTGCAGCAGGAGCAGATGCAGTAATGATTGGCTCTATGCTTGCTGGCACAGACGAGTCCCCTGGAGATATTATTATAGATCATAATGGAAAAGAGGCCAAGATTTTTCGTGGAATGGCCTCTTCTCAGGCACAAAAAGATTCTAGGGGTAGGGTTTCAGTTTCTGAAGGAATCTCTACCACTACTCCTTACAAAGGGTCTGTGAATCATATATTTGATCAAATAAGGGGAGGTCTGGGAAGCGGCTGCTCTTATTCAGGAGTAGAATCTTTAAAAAATCTTTCCGCTATTGCAGAATACGTTGAAATAACCTATAATAGTGTTAAGGAATCAAGGCCGCACGCTATTTAGGAGATAAAATGAAAACGGCTGCTTTCGTATCACTTTGCTCTATTTTTTTTATTACAACAACAACAAATGCTGAAGCGTTTAATGATAAATTTTCTAATGACATTGTTGGATCTCCTGCCTCGTTAACAGAGGAAACGGTTGAAGATTTGCTTAAGGATGACTCCTATGGTGAAAGTGTGGTTGTTGTAAAAAAAGATGGCAATGTTGTTTCTGGAGAAGTTACCTATGAAGAAAAGCAGGCACTGCAAAAAAATCCAGAGGTAAGCGTAATTGAAAATGACCAACCAATGTCTATTTTTAATTACTCATGGGGCGTTGATAGATTAAATCAAAAAACACTACCTCTAGATAACTACTATGATTATTCTGGCAAAGGCAGCGGATCTGTTATCTATATCATTGATACTGGAATTGACTACACTCATCCAGACTTTGGAGGCAGGGCATCTTCAAGTGGGATAGACATTATTGACAACGATAGCGATCCAATGGACTGCCATGGTCATGGAACACACGTTGCGGGATCAGCGGCATCCTCTACATACGGTGTGGCCCCCAGCGCAAAAATTGTAGGTGTGCGAGTGCTTGACTGCTCTGGATCGGGGTCTTCCTCATCCGTCATTGATGGTATTAATTGGGTAGCGAACAACCACAGTAGACTTTATCCAGGATATGCGGCAGTTGCAAATATGAGTCTTGGGGGACATAAAACTGAGGCGGTAAATATTGCGGTAAGAAATGCCGTGTCTAAGGGAATTACCATGGTTGTTGCGGCTGGCAACTCTGGAACTGATGCTTCAAAATATTCTCCCGCATCAGAGGCTTCAGCAATTACTGTAGCATCTACAGATAAAACAGATAGAAACTCTTATTTTACTAATTATGGCTCTGTTGTAGATATATTTGCACCAGGAAGCAATATTGTATCCACCTCCCTTGGTGGAGGATCACAAACAATGTCTGGAACATCAATGGCATCACCACATGTTGCAGGGGTTGCGGCGGCGTATTTGGCAGAAAATAAGTCTGCATCTCCCTCAAGCGTTGACTCATACATTAAATCTACTGCCGTTGTTGCCGTTTCCCACTACCTTCCTGGGACTACAAAATCTTTGGCTAACGTTGGTCAATCTGAATCACCCACCCCCACTCCTACACCCACTCCTACACCCACTCCTACACCCACTCCTACACCCACTCCTACACCCACTCCAGATCCTGCACAACCTGAACCAACTCCAGCACCACCCGCACCCCCATCAGAGCCAGTAGTGATACCACCAGACTCAGATTTTTTTCATATTCAAAAAATTGTACCTCCCACCCCCCCTATTCTAGAAGAGAAAGAATACATGCCTCCACCTTCTGTAGCAGAGCCAGAAGAGGGGCCTGATGCAGAGATGATAATCAAAGCAACGGGCGGCAGGGTATCTGGTTATTTATCAGGCATCGATAGAAAAAAGTATACTAGGATCATTTTTTACAAAATGGTCGGAGGGTATTGGAACTTCCACACCTTAATTGTTAACAATAGGGATACAATTAGATTTAAACTAGGAAGGGCAAAATCCAAGACTGCTAAATATAAGGTTGAAGGATATAGCCCTGATAGTTCATCAACAGATGTACTTTCTATTTTTGAAATAACTGGAAAGCATAAAGTATAATTAACATATGTTTGAATATACTGAGCAACAAATAGAAAGGTATTATAGATCGATTGTTGCAGACGATATTGATAAATGCTTATACCAGAGTAGATCTGAAGACAATGAAGAACTTCGTCAAGTCTATTGGTTTAATCAGGGGCTAATGTATGCTAGTATGGTTGCTAGATTTGGATTAACGGAGAATGTAACAGATAATGAATGAGGTATTTTTTAGAAACTATCAAAAAGATAAAACTTGGGAGATATCTAAAAGCAAGACAAGCATGTATATTCCTTACTCCTTGATTCAGTCAGAAACGGCGATAGAAGAGTTAAAGATTATACTTTCTCAATTTAATCTCCCCGACCTTGACAATATTATAGATACCCTGATTAAGTACACAGAAAAACCTCAAGAAGATATGTTTATTGTGGAAACAGAATGAAAAAAATAGGTTTTATTCATGTTCCTAAAACTGGTGGACTAGGTTTGGCAGAGTATTGGAGGTCGCAGGGTACAGTATGGTGTGGAAAACATCAGACTCTTGGCACCTTAATGAAGCATGAACACGAACATACCTATATAACTTTTGTAAGAGATCCGTTGCAAACCTATATCTCTTTTTATTATTTTGTAACTAGGCATCACATTAATCTTTACAAGCACCATACCCCGCAAGATATGCCCAACATGCATCTTATTTGGGGAGAGCATGGAGGATTACAGGAGGATGGAAATCCAGACATGCATGTTAAAGGAAATGCCAAGGTCAGCCTGAATGAATTTTTAGAAAACTGTGAGCCTAATCAAATGTTTGGACATTTCTTTGCACCACATGGTCCAGAGGCAATAGACTTTGTTGGCTATACAAAAGAAATGGATAAGTCATATGATTTATTGGCAAAAATAACAGGAATAATTGCCCCTAAAAGATGGATAAACATTAATCCAAATAAAAAATTAAATGAAGATTATGTGGTAAATATAGAAATAGATGCTTTTAAGAAAAGAAACGAATTAGACTATGAAATGTATCATCGCGGGCTTGAGCGGTATAATAAGTTGTGCAAAGAATACTTGACATAATTCTATTTATTGGTGTAAAATATACTTGTCTACAGTAAGGATAACAATGACAACACTTCATGAAGTTTATACAAAATATTCTGCTCCAGAAGGTTGGGGCGATAAGGGAACTCTTCACAGTTATATAGATTTATATGATAGAGAAATGAATAGGCGTTCGAACATATCTATTCTAGAAATAGGTGTTGAGTATGGTCACTCAATTGCTATGTGGCAAGAATATTTTAAGAATTCCAGGGTGTATGGAATAGATATTAGATCAGGCAGCGTTGAGTTTGAAATAGAAAACTTCATCCTTGGAGATGCTACAGATCCAGAAGTTATTAACAAAAACTTTTCCAGGAATAAGTTTGATTACGTTGTTGATGACGGAAGCCATAGAATTTCAGATCAGATGAAGTCATTTGATTTAATATTCCCCAAGATGAAAAAGGGTGGAAAGTATTTTATTGAAGATGTGAATGGTGATACGTCTATCAAGAAGATATCTCAGCATCTAGAAGGATATGATTTTGAGGTATTCGATTTTAGAGACATTAAGGGTCGTTATGACGACATTGTTATCATGGTTAGGGCATAATGTATAAGTTTAGTACGTTGCCGTTCGTGATATAATTTTATTATGTCAAGTCATCAAATTTTTACGGTTGGAAATACTACACCACTAAGGATAACTCCAGCGGGAACACACTCTGGCCTAGATGTTACCATTCAGAATGTTCACACAACGGATTATGTTTATGTTGGAGTTGACAACACTCTTACAACCAGTAATTATGGCTATAGAATAATGCCAAACCATGCTATATCTTTTGAGTTGCCTGGAGGAGATGATCTTTTTATCATCGGATCTGGCTCCTCAAGTACGGCAGCAGTAATTATTACTGGGCTAGAAATTGGTGAATGATGGCTAGATTTACACAGTTTGGCATATACGAATACTCTGGCAGTTCATCTGATGGAACATGGATTATTGAGGGTGGTACTCTACAAGATCCACAGCCAACATTCAGCGGAGATCCAATGTTTTCTGGAGACTGGTCATCTGTTGGAAACATAGTTAGTTTCAATATTGATGTTAGTTTTGACAACATTTTAACATTTGGTACTGGTCAGTATTATCTTAAGTTGCCATTCCCTTCACATGATAACAGGTTGCTGTCTGATGGCTGTTTGCATGATATCCTAAATAACAACGATCAATACTCTATTGTTGGTCACGTTAATGCTGGATCTGATATCTTAGAGTTATTCTCTATAACTTCAAATGGAAGACAGAATCCTTTTACAAAACAAGTTCCAGTAACCCTGAATAATGAAGATAATTTTCATATATCTGGCGTATACGAAAAAAATCATTAATTTCTTGACATAGTTTCTGCCATATTATACAATATTACTATGATATTCGATGACATTCATGTTGACAGCCTCAATATTAATGGAGTACTGTATGTTAATGTAGATCAACTAAACACACACCTCATTGGATCTGCCAATAAATTTGCAGAGGAGGTTTATGAACTTGCACAGATATCAGGGATAACAAAGAAAGAAAAATACCTAGTCATGGGTATGGTGCAGGGCATGATGAGCGTTGCATCCATACTTGGTCTTGCACAGGAAGAAAGCGTATTTAGCGAGGTAGAGACAGTGGACGATCTGCTACAAAGGTTTAAGGAAAACGATGAGAGTTGAGCAAACACTAGAAGAGAAGGCGGCACATTTTGCTTCCATTGGTTTTATGGAACACGCAAATTATTATGCTACCATGGTACTGATCGAAGAGATCAAAAATCTTAGGAATTTCTTGGAGAAATAATGTACTGTGCAGTATGTAAAATATATCATGTGGGGTTTTGTAAATGAGCGAGGCAGAACAGCAGCAATGCGATCATGATTTTTGTGAATGGCGTGGTCGTAATATTTGTGTAGAATGTGGATTAGAAAGAAATTAACTGAAAGGTAATAATGAACAACAATAGAGTAGAAGAAGAAGTAAAAGATGTAGTTTTCACTTTTTTTGTGCAGTATGATGTTAGCACACAAGAGGCGGCAGAGATTAGAGATAATGAGTTGCTAGAGAGTGGAGAAGAGGCTCCAGGAGAGCCATACAGCGCACAGGATTTGTTCCACACAGCATTGAATCAGGTTATTCTTGAATCTGATGTGGGAGAGGATATAGAGCGTGTTTATGTAAACACCAACGATGGTATCAGAAGGCTGTCAAGAGCAGAGTAGGGAATGGTATGAAATACAAGTCGTGGAAGTCAGTAAACTAATGGCATACTGTCGTTTTATAGAAGCAGATGCATATATTTACCATGATGTTTATTTAGGTATTATCTGTTGTGCCTGCTCTATGGGGGTTGACGGCAACTTCATTGCGGGGTATGATTATGACCTCATGCTACAACACATAGCACAGCATAGAGAACAAAGAGACTTTATCCCACTAGATGTAGATGAAAGACTTAGGTTTGAAAGAGATTGCACACATGATATTGAAGAAACAGACCATGGTCCACTATGCACGATATGTTGGAGAGCAATAGATGAGTGATTACCCAGAAGATGAGTGCCCAATTTGTTTAGATCCTATGGATTATTGCCAGGGTCATGGAGAGATAGGCGACCCAGAAGGTTTTCGCATGTTGATGGACTATTATGATGAGGAGAATTGTGACTAACGTTCGATGCTGGAACTGTGGCATGGATTTTGAATTCGTAAGTTCGGCGGAAAATAGTAACAAGCCGACCGCAGAACACATCGCACAAGTGTTGCGAAGCAACATGTTCGATGCAAGTCGCGGCACTATCTTGGTAAATGTTGATGATCTTATTGACGATATAGCAGAAACAATAGTTAATAATGTCTGATTTATGGTGGGCAAGTTGGGTATTGGCTGTCTTTGGCATAGCCACCATATTTTACGCGGGTAGAAATAAGTGGTGGGCATGGACTATAGGTATCTTTACAGAAACACTATGGATTATATATTCTGTTGTAACGGAACAGTATGGATTTATTGTTGCATCATTTGCCTACATTGCAGTATACTTGAAAAACACTAGAGCATGGAGAAACAATGACTTGGAACTATAGAGTGTTTGCCATTGATTATGGCGAGGAAGTTGAGTATGGAATTTACGAGGTATATTATGAGGGAGATACCCCCGTTGCCCGTACAGAAAACCCTATACCTATAGTAGGCAATAGTATAGAAGAACTAGCATTTAGTCTTGAATATATAAAGCAAGCATTAGAAAAGGATGTGTTGACAGATGAGGTATTCAATGTTTAAATTTTTTCGTAATCTTATTCCTGACAATTATGTCAAGGGGTATCTAGATGGATATACAGATGCAGAAACAGAGTTTTTGGAAAATGCAGACTATGCCATCACCGCCTACAATAACGGATATAGGGATGGCTTTGGTGATAGGAATTTATTGTCAATGTCAGAAGAAGATCTTGACGTAGCCTATTGGCAAGGATACAATAATGGTGCAGTAGATGCACCAGTAAGACCAGTGTCTGAGAACGATGACAATTTCGGGGGTACGCAATGATTGTTGATATTTCCAAGGAAGAAGTACGCATCTGCACTATGCTTGCCCAAGAGCGTTGGCTAGAAAAGTTTCAATCTCAAGACCGTCCCAATTATGCCAAGGGAAAGCAAGAGGGTAGACTCCAACATGAGTTGTTGTCGAATCTTAGGGCAAATGTATGTGAATATGCAGTGGCAAAAACTTTCAATTTAATTTGGAATTTGCCGTGGTATCCAAATGAACTTCATCCTAGGCGTAAGAACCTTCCTGATGTAGGAGATAACGTAGAAGTTAGATCCATTAGAACTCATAACGCTATTCCCGTTTGGAGGAAAGATAAGGGTAAGTGGATTGTGGGAACAAAGGTAGTAGATCCAGAATTTTATAGTCAGATAGAAATTTATGGCAGAGCCAAGGCTGATGATTTTATGACACAAGAATACTTTGATGGAAGTATTGACGGTTGGAGGATTCCAGTAGAAGAATTCGGGGGCATAGAATGAAGTGGTCAGAAATCCCCCTAATAGAACATATAGATATATATGAAGAACAATGTGATGTATATGTCCATACCAAGAATGATTTTGATGAGTTGAATTCGTTTGTAGAGGAACAGATAGAAGAATATAATGATGACTCCGCTGAAGGTAGATTGTGGGATGATCTAATGTGATAGGTACAAGATAGGAAATAAATAGAAAGTAAGATTCGGATATAAAGGAGATGTTCACTAATGAAATGTAATTATTGTAAAAATACACTTGTGCCAATGGATGGATATTATGATGATATGCCTGATGAGCCTTGTCTTGAATGTGTTGTAGATATGTTCAGATGGGAAAAAGAACTAGCATAATAAGCCCCCCGATTTTGCTCACAGAGCCTTAAAACACCTATTTATACCCCTTGATTTGTCATTTAATTGTTACTGTTATATGTAATGTGGGACAAATAGGGTTGTTGTGGAAGATAGTGGGATATTGGTCATATAATAAAACAAAAAAACATTATAAAAAATACTGACATGGGGGGATTTTGGCTGAATTCGTAATACTTTTTATAGAAAATATGTGAAAAATAACAAAAACGTTATAATACCTTATTATGTGAATATAAACAAGTCTATATAGTATATATATCTATAGGACCAATGCATGTGGGACTTATATCTACCGCCGCTTGTAATGCATGTCTAATTCTTTTCTCATTGTCCTGCCACTTTCGGGAGGTATGCAAAGAACCTAATGCAACATTCCCCCCACTACCTATAGCACTATACTCAAACTCTGCTATATGCCAATCCTCTGATGATATTTCAAATAATCTACCATTGACTCCTAGGAGCCAATCAGTTGAATTATCTTCTAAATGAGATGCATTACCATATTCTTCAATAGCAGACTTAAGTGTGGATATAAAGGTCGTTCGTAATACCTTATGTATGTCATTAGTAATAGGCGGCATCTTTATAAAGTGTACTAATTCACCTATACCCTGGCTGCCTGCATAACCAATTAGATAATCACCATTGTATGCTACTTTAGGGCGGGTAAGTGGAAGAATACTAGTACCATCTGATGATCCTCTCTCTCCCCCTATATATACATTACTACCATCTGATATTCCAACGATACAGGTCATTTATATATAACACTCATTTCTTTATAGATATCTATGTTTTTTCTTACCTCATACCCCTGGTTTGTTTTTACTAACTTCCAAAAGGTAAAGTACACTTTCGTATTATACACCCGCATGTGGGAATTTTCAAGGCGTTCGTAATCCTTTTTTAAATTACAAAAAATCCGGCATGTGGGGATTTTGAGGTCGTTCGTAATCCTTTTTTATTTTATTAAAATTCCGGCCCCCTCACGCCACCAATGTCAAGATGACAAAGATGGCGATTAGGGCAAACGTTCCTGCTATGAAGGTGGTTAAAATATCTTCACCCTTCACAAGTTCATATCCTCTATCTCTTCATAGTTAGCATTAGGGTCAATACCTAAGCGCATACACAAGCCCTTCCATGCTTCATCTACAAAGTTGTTTCCAATGTCAGTGAGTGTTGCGCCACCATTCCATACAAGTACCGCCGCAGGAACACCTAAGTCATACAACTCAAAAAAATCTTCCCAACTCTCTTCTCCTGAATACTCCATGTATATCTCACACAAGAGTTTGATCTTGTTAGAAAAGAGCGTACTGTCCATCACTCACTCCTGGTAGTTCGTTGTTGTGTTGTTCGATTGACTCTGCCATGATGACCAACTGATCGCGTACCCCCAACGGCGACAGGTTGATAAGGTGAAAGCCAAGGGCGTGCATATCTAGTGTGGTGTAACGCATATCTGAAACTAGGTCAAGTATCTTTAGTGCTGTTCGCTGCATCATGCCTCCCATCATACACTAACGGTCTGACAATAGCAAGGGGGAGAGGCCGTGACCGTGACCCCTCCCCCAAGACTATTGGGATTAGCGAGACTGAACCTTCTCACCCTTGCGGAGTGCGGTAAGGGAAACGTTGTCCACAAACCGTCCCTGCTCACGGATCACAACACGATCCGACTGACCGTAGCGAGTGTCCCACTTCTCCAAGTAGGCGTAGGTGCGACGCGCCTTCTTCTTGCTTGCCATAGTATTTCCTTTCTATATAGAGGGTTATATTATACTAGTACCTTGGCGAACTTGTCAAGGAATTGTTGGAAATTCATTGTAAAGGTGGCATTGTGGAAGTCTATTCCTGCCGCCCAAGAATGGGGGTAGAGAGTGACAGTCTCAGCCTCCCAATACACAATAGGAACAGAATGCTCATTATCTCCAATACTAGTAGAGATACCCCACCCATATTCCTGATCCCATTCATCGCCAATCATTGTTGAGATAGCGATTCTTGTTGCATATGATTCGTCATGCCAACGAGGGTTGGCTGCAATGATAGCGTCTGCTAGACGAGCCATCATGTTCTCCCCTGCCCAATGTCCATACAGATAGATAATGTCACCATTACCCTGAAGGAATCCAAAGTTTGCACGATCACCCATATACCTTCTCCTTTACCTCAACGGAATCTTCCATTTCGACTCCGTAGTTGTGTCCGTTATCCAGATCATACTCGTTATTGTGAAACTTGTCAAGGGCATCTTCCTTGGATTCTGCCTCCACATCCATCGTGTAGTAAACGTTCTCTGTCCAAGAGATGGTGAACTTCATGCCATGAACCCCAATACAATGATAGCCAATATGATTAGTGATAGTGTGCCAACCATTCCGAAACCTACCTCGCCACGGTTGGACATACGCATACCAGGATCGCGTGTCATGCGCCCTGTATGACGATGGACTTTATTCATCTTGCGATACATTAGAGTTGTCCCAACACATCACGAAAGCCAAGGTCATAGACAAAACGCTCTGAGTCATTCCATGCTACCTCGCCATAGAACAACTTTTGCTGCCACTTGGAATCTTTACCCATCTTGTATCTCACCTTGTAGAAGTCAGGGAAGGGGTAGCCAAGTTGTACGATGACTGATCCACCATACATACCTCGCCAGTCC
>Ga0255776_10001527_pt1 | contig 26335 bp, 22 predicted proteins | sample 071ome_19_FD_179974 | JGI IMG/M metagenome (GOLD analysis project Ga0255776, IMG submission 179974) | Coastal salt marsh microbial communities from the Groves Creek Marsh, Skidaway Island, Georgia - 071413AT metaG (version 2) | ecosystem: Environmental > Aquatic > Marine > Intertidal zone >... | reverse complement strand
AGCTTGGTGGCAGTGTTGCTCGCCGGGGTTGCCATCGCCATGGCCAGCCAACGCTACAGTGAACGACACTTCCAAACCGCTGCATTACTTCGTTGTTTGGGGGCGCAGCAAAAACAAATCAGCCAATTGTTCCTGATTCAACTGCTGATCACAGGCATATTGGCCGTGACCGTGGGGGCGTTACTGGGCTTTCTTGGCCATTACCTTCTGTTTGAACTGATGAAGTCTCTCATTCCAGCGGATGTTTTGCCTGCTCGCTGGCAACCTGTATTAATCAGCATGTTTGCAGGGCTCATTGTGTTGCTGGCCTTTTCTATGGCACCGCTGCAAAAGCTGAAACAGGTTTCGCCAGTTCGCGTTTTACGTCGCGAGTTAAACCCGAAACCCGTCCGCCTGAATGCCTTCTATTTGATCGCCATTGCCTGTATGGGCGGTCTGGCCTATCTATTGACAGGTCATCTGCAACTAACGCTCATCTTTGTGGTGGGTTTGATGCTGATGGCCTTGCTGTTTGGCGGTGTCTCAGCCGCTATTCTGATCGGGTTACATGCGATTCATACCCGCTTTCCTAAGAAAATACAGCTGGGCTTTAACCAGTTATATCGTCACCGTTACTATGCGATCTCGCAGTTAAGTGCCTTCGCGTTTATTTTCACTGCCATCACCTTGATTCTGGTAGTACGAACGGATTTATTCTCCCGTTGGCAAGCGTCCATTCCAACTGAAACACCAAACCACTTCGCCATCAACATTCTGCCCGACAAGATTCAAGCCTTTGATCAATACCTCTCTGAAGCTGGTGTAGACGGCAGCCTTTCCTACCCGATTGTGCGTGGGCGTTTGATTGAAATTAACCAACAACGGGTACTGAAGGAAGTCAGCAAAGAAGAACAACCGAATGCGGTACGTCGTGAATTAAACCTCACCTGGAGCCAGCAACTGGGTCAAGACTCAGAAATCCTATCGGGCGAATGGTGGTCCGAAAACAAACAACCATCGACGTCGGATCAAGGTAAAACCGGCGTTTCAGTAGAAAGCGAATTGGCCGGAAAATTGGGCATTGCCATTGGCGATCAACTGACCTTTAAAATCGCTGGCCGAACATTGGATACTGAAGTGACCAGTATCCGCAAAGTGAAGTGGGATAACTTCAAACCCAACTTTTACATGGTGTTTGAACCGGGCGCATTGGAAAGCTTCCACCACACCTACCTGAAAAGCTTTTACATGGACGCCACTCGCAGTGACCTTTTGATTGAGCTAAGCCGAGAGTTTAAAGCGGTCAGCATTGTGCCCGTCGAGCAAATCATTCAACAAATTCGCGACATTGTTGAACAGACGACCCTGGCGGTGGAATACATTCTTCTGCTGGTACTTGTGGCCGGGTTGGTACTGTTGTTTGCAACCTTACAAAGTACCTTGTCTATGCGTCGCCACGAAGCGGCCATTTTCAGGACGTTAGGTGCCTCAGGTAACTATATTAATCAGTTAGTGATCTTTGAATATCTGTGGCTGGCCTTGCTAGCCGGGTGTTTATCCATGCTAGCCACTGAAGCTCTGAGCTTTGTGTTATACGAACGCATTTTCAAAACCGAATGGACGCTTCATTGGCAGCTTTGGCTGGCAACGCCACTCACCGCCATAGCGGTTATTGTTATCAGTGGCTGGTTAGGCAGTCGCCCTGTGATCAAGGCCTCGCCCAACCAACTTCTTCGGGAAGTGGGTTAACGTGGGGAAAAACCAAAAGTGATCTAATCTATTAAGAAGCTTACCGTTTTTTAATCGACTAAAAGGATCAGACAATGGACACGGACGCTTTAACACAACTGCTTGGTTGGTCAGCCCTGATTAACTACGTTTTCTTATTGGTCTGGTTTGCCGTCTTTGCCTTTGCCAAAGATGGCCTCTATAACCTTCACACCAACTGGTTTGATATTCCCAGAGAGAAGTTCGATCTGATTCACTATTCCGGCATGGCCATCTACAAGTTATTGATCAACTTCTTTGCCTTGGTACCTTTCTTTATTCTTTTGTTTTTGAAGTGATTCAGGTCATACCTGATGCACAAAATATGACCTAACATTCTTGTTACTCATTTCAAACGTATCATACATTCGAGAGGCACCTATGGACAGTGAACCTCAATTAGCCCGTCGGATTGGCTTACCACTACTGACCTTTTATGGTTTAGGTACCATTCTGGGAGCCGGTATTTATGTGTTGGTTGGCAAGGTGGCCGCGGCGTCTGGCTTGTTGGCCCCCATGGCCTTTCTGGTCGCAGCTTTTGTAGCCGGAGTGACAGCCATGAGTTACTGCCAACTTGTCATGAAATTCCCTAAAAGCGCCGGGGAAGCCTACTATGTGGAGCAAGGCTTTAATCTGCCTGCGCTTACCAGTACGGTAGGCTATTTAGTGGTATTCACCGGCATCGTCTCTGCGGCCACATTGGCCAATGGCTTTGTTGGCTATCTCGGTTCGTTCATTGATATCCCCCACAACCTCGCCATCACTCTGGTAGTTGTTATTATGGGAACCATCGCCTTTTGGGGCATTGCCGAATCCCTTTGGTTAGCGGCTGTCATCACCATTATCGAGTTGTCCGGTTTATGTTTGGTGGTGTTTTATGGTGGCAGTTCGTTGGAAGGTATTTCTGAGCGCTGGTCTGATCTCGTGATCCCTGTGTCTGGTATGGAAATCAGTCTGGTGTTGAGCGGCGCGTTCCTCGCCTTCTACGCCTTTATTGGCTTTGAAGACATGGTCAACGTGGTGGAAGAAGTGAAAGAACCTGCGCACACCATGCCCAAAGCAATTATTCTTGCCGTGGTCATTTCCACATTGCTGTATTTTTTAGTGGCTGTGGTGGCTGTCCTGGACATGCCTCTGGATAAACTGGCGGGTTCTGGCGCCCCGCTAAAAGAACTTCTTGAACAACAAAACCCGGTGGCAGGTCAATGGATCGGTGTGATCAGCCTGTTTGCTATCGTGAATGGTGTACTCACCCAAATCATCATGGCCTCGCGGGTGCTATACGGCATGGCCAATCAGGGCCGTTCACCCAAAGCCTTTGCCAAGGTCTCAGCCCGCACTAAAACCCCTTGGCTATCGACCTTGGTCGTGGGCTGTTTGATCCTGACCTTTGCCCTTTGGCTACCGCTGGTCACATTAGCCAAAACCACCAGCTTCATCATATTAATGATCTTTACTCTGGTGAATCTGGCGCTCTGGTATTTAATAAAAACCGAACGTATCGAGAAGGATAGCCAACTTCCTTGTTGGCCTAAGTTTGGCGCCTTGTTATGTCTCGGTTTATTGACCTTCCAGATCAATAACCTATTGAACTAATTAATCTAAAATAACGTGTAAATAACGAATAAAACATCAGTCTGCTTTAATAGGAATAGAAATTTCGAAATGAACACCTTGCCCCGGATTAGGATCGAATTTAATACTGCCACCCAGGTTTTTTTCCACCTGGGTTTTCACGATATGCATGCCAAGACCTGTACCGCCTTTACCTCGGGCAGTCGTAAAGAAAGGATCAAAGATGCGATTAGCCACTTCTGGATCAATGCCTCGGCCATTGTCCCGATAATCCATCAATAGCTCAGAATCGTTTTTCCTCACGACCAGATGAATGCGCTTTTCCTGATCGTCCTCGAAGGCATGATGCATGGAATTAAGAATCAAATTCGACAATACCTGATAGAGTGGACCGGGTCTGATATCGATCATAAGATCAGCCGGTATATCTGTTTCTACCTTCACGCCGGTTTTCTTTAAGGTAGGCATCAAGGTATTCAAGGTATCCGACAAGTAATCCTTAATCACAAGCAAGCGGTGCTCCTCACTGGCCTGATCGCTGGCCACCAGCTTAAAGCTATTGAGTAGTTGTTTAACTCGTTCCAATCCCCCAAGAACCAGCTCACTCCCCTCTTTGACCTGACCAAGCACCATCTCAAAGTCCCGCTTGGTAAGATTGCCTTCCGCCATTTTTTTCTCGAGTTGATCCACTTCAAAAGTCAAACTGGTCAAGCCGGTAATCCCGATTCCGATCGGGGTATTAATTTCATGTGCTGTGCCTGCCATTAACAAGCCTAAAGAAGCAAGCTTATCTTTCTCGACCAACTCTTCCTGCGTCGCTTTCATTTCAGCCAGTGTCGCTTCAAGTTGAGCATTAATTTTTAATAACTCACTGGTGCTACTGTCTACTTCATCCACCAACTGATCAGTGATCTGCTGATTTTCTTTCACGGTACGGATACTGTAAATCATCACACACAAAATCGAGGCCCCCAGTAAACTAAGTGCAAGATAAAAAGAAGTCAGAGCATCCTGTTCAAGCTGATGTGCTTTATCAACAATCAAATCCATTTGCTGATTCGATAACCGACTGAGAATATCGATTCGTTTGGTTGCTGCTTTAAACCAATCTTCAGCCGTTTTAAAATTTCCCTCATCCAAAGCGCCCTGATCCTTAAGAAACGACTGTTCAAACTGGCTGACTTTTTTAAAAACTGCGGCCTTCGAAGCCATGTCCAGCTGTTCTATCAACATGAAGTCATCCATCGAAGACAGGCGCTCTAAATGCTTGTTGAATGAGATGATATAAAATGCAATTTCTGCATTGGTGGACACGTGTAGATATTGTCGAGTAAACACCCCATTCAATCGACCACGAGTTTGCCCTGCTCGCTCCTGCATCCATAACAGGTCCAGCAAATGCAGCAGATCTCGGGACAAATCAGTACCTCGAATATTCTCTAGCGCTAACCTTAAACTATCCAGTGCCAGACTATTTGCCTGTGAATAATAATCAAAATGACTTTCTGAATAGTGATTAACCCGAATTCGGGTGTCCGTGATTCCCTTATGGTGTTTAACCAACAACCCTATGTGTTCTTGAGATAATTGATCATTAATATGACCGTGTTCCAGATTATGTATCAACAGGCGTTGAAAGGCTTGATCTACGTTTTTGCGCTGATCAGCGACTTCTTTAACAAAACGTTTATGACCACTTTCCACATACCCCTCAGTGAGCCCTCGTTCCCTAGCCATCTGATGCACGTAATCCGCCAGAAAGTTCGTGGTATGTACCGTCTCTTGAATCTGGGAGGCGGTAACTCGATCCTCCCATAACCACTGAATCACTTGAAAAGAAATTAAACTCAACATCACAACAGGTACCACAACCAACATTAAAAGCTGATACCAAAAATTGGCATTACTTTTTTCTGAGGAAGTCGAACTCAGTTGATCAGTCATTAAACATTTAACTCGTCTGGGAATTCATCCAATAACCCTAAAGCATAGACAAGATAGAAATGCCCTGCCATTGATACCCAGCAACAAAGACAGAATGAAGGGTTTTGGTATTATACGTGCTAATATTTCACCGCTTTTACAGTTAAATCACCCATATTCAAATAACGATAAAGTTCTTAATCACCGCCATTATGAAGACCAGCCTTGTTACACGAGAAGGATACGAAGCCCTTCAAGCCGAGCATGATCATCTCTGGAAAACAGAACGACCTGAAGTCACTAAGAAGGTGTCCTGGGCCGCCAGCCTAGGCGATCGATCTGAAAATGCCGATTATCAATACAACAAACGCTTACTTCGTCAGATTGACCGTCGCGTCCGTTACTTGAGAAAGCGTTTGGAAGAGCTAAAGATCGTCGATTACTCGCCCCAGCAGAACGGCAAAGTATTCTTTGGTGCCTGGGTGGAAGTGGAAAACGAAGACGGTGAACTTCTGAAATTCCGTATTGTTGGCCCGGACGAAATTTACGAGCGCAAAGACTATATATCCATCGACTCGCCCATGGCGAGAGCCTTACTAAAGAAAGAAGTGGACGACGATGTGGTTGTACGAACCCCGGAAGGTGACAAAGAATGGATCGTGGTTGAAATCACCTACGAAGGCCAGGTTTCATAGTTTGATCCGTATGCTATCTGTCCAGTAAGCAATGGCCTTTCACGGTATACACCATTTGACGATGTAACCCAGGCCCATAGGCCTTTTGAATAATGTAGGTAAAAACGTTCTCTTTGGTCATATAGAAAACACCAAAAAAGCCGGGTTCAGGGACACATTTATATTGGCTCTCACAACTGGTAAAGATCGGTTTTTTATCCTGATTCTCATAAACCTGCCATTCACCATTGCGGTTGGTCACGGTCAGCTGTAATTGAGTGACATCGTAGAGGTTTGCATCAAGATGATCACCTCCAGTATGCTCAACGCCAGAACCCACTTTTCCTCGACACAGCAAGGTTTCAGCAGACACACCATTACTTGTCAAAACAAGTAACAGCCCAGAAAAGACAACGCCTTTAAACCCCAAAACCCATTTCATACTTCAACCTTAAGTTGCTTACTTAAGCAACTGACTGCATCGGTTACTGAATTAAAACGGTTACTTAATTACAAAGCTCATCCTTTACTAGCGAATTCGTCCCACTCACAAAAGTGTAGCAAATGCGTATGACGACCTAGCCAAATTTTTTCGTACAATCACCATCCTTACAAACTTTCTCTTCCAGCATTTTGAAATGATCTTCAGCATGCTGCTTGATGATCCGACTGATGTGCTTTCTTAACCAAATCAGACCTTGATCATGCTCCTGTCGCTTGTGCCAACAACTGAATAATTGAGGCGGCGTGATATCCATCGGCGGTTTAACGACAGCCAACTCGCCATTCAATATGGCGGATTCAATGGTTGTGGAAGGCACGACTGCGATTAAATTGCTTTCCTGCAACAAAGGAGTTATGGCTGAAAAATGATTCACCGTCATCGCAATCCGTCGTTTCAAACCATACTGAGCCAGCACCTGATCGGTATAACCCGTGGTATCGCCAGACAAAGACACCAACAAATGATCTGCACCGACAAATTCTTCCAGTGACAAATCGGCTTTCGCCAGAGGATGGTCCGGTCTCATCACACAGGCATAACAAGGGGTATAAAGATATTCGGTTTGAATGACCTCGGTACCCGCTATGTTAGTACCCACCAACATATCCACTTCCGCATCATGAAGAATACGCTCTGAATTGGTAATGGTGTAAGGAATAGCGTGAATATTAATGCCTGGTGCTTCGGCTTCAATAATCTTTCTTAATGGCCGCCAAACCACATTTACAATGGCATCCACTACCGCAAGACGGAACGTACGAACTGCAGTTTCAGGAATAAACACATCCTGATCTACCGCTTGCTCCAGATTAAGTAAGGGCTCCCTAACCTGTGACCATAAGTTCTGCGCATAAACTGTCGGGCGAATATTACGGCCGTCTTTAACAAACAGTTCGTCTTGCCAGACTGTCCTCATCCGAGACAGAGCATTTGAAACCGCGGGCTGGGTCAGAGACAACCGATCTGCCGCTCGAGTGATAGAGCCCTCGGTCATAATGGCATCAAAAATTACCAGCAGGTTTAAATCTTGCGGTCGCATAAACACACTCCAATACAGCTAAGAGACAAATCCAAAAACACGTATTCAGCATCAAAACCGAACGAAAAACATAATAGATCATTAAAATTGATATGTATCATTTAAAAATATAATTATTTTTATATTTCCGATGAGTGCATACTCCGTTCAGAACAAAAATTTGATCTGGGGGGATCAGACATGTCACGGGTTAAGGCACTCAAAATAACATCTATTCTAGCGGCAACATTATTGGTTGCTGCATGTTCTGATGACAGCGCTCCAGCTGCACAGGCAAATCAAGCACCACCGGCACCAAGTGTTTCAGTAGCACCCGTGTTACATGAACGTTTAACTGAGTGGGACGAATTCACCGGTCGACTGGAATCGCCAGAAAGCGTTGACCTTCGTCCTCGCGTATCCGGTTATATTGAACGCGTAGCATTCGAAGAAGGCGCTATCGTTCAGGCAGGTGACCCACTGTTTTACATCGACAGCCGCTCCTTCAAAACCGAAGTTAAGCGTCTTAAGGCCGAACTGACTGAAGCACAAAGCCAATACAAACTGGCAGAACTTGCTTATAACCGTGCAGAACGTCTAACCGCTCAAAACGCATTATCAAAAGAAGTGTATGACAACCGTTTTGCTGAGCTGCAACAAGCCGATGCTCACGTTCAGTCAGTAAGAGCTGCGCTTGAATTGGCGGAACTGAATGTCAGCTACACCCAGGTAGAAGCACCGATCACAGGTCGCGTTTCTCGTGCGGCTGTGACTAAAGGTAACTTTGTATCAGCCGGTCAAACGCTGCTGACTACTCTGGTCTCTACAGACAAAGTGTACGCTTACTTCGATGCAGATGAGCACACGTACCTGAAGTACAACAAGCTGGCACGTGAAGGCAGTCGTGCTGATGACCGTGAATCACACAATCCAGTCTTCATGGCATTGGCGAATGAACGTGACTACCCACACCAGGGGCACATAGACTTCGTAGACAACCGCATTAACCCTAATACAGGTACGATTCGCGGACGCGCAGTTTTTGAGAACAATGAAGGTATTTTCACACCAGGCATGTTCGCTCGTATTCAAGTGATTGGTAGTGCGACTTACCAGGGTATTTTGATCGACGATAAGGCCATTGGTACGGATTTGAATAACAAGTTCGTCCTGATTCTTGATGATCAAAACACGGTTCAATATCGCCCGGTTACATTGGGTGAAAAGGTGAACGGGTTACGCATCATTTCTTCAGGGTTGCAGCCAGGTGATCAGATCGTAGTTAAAGGTCTGCAACGAGTTCGCCCTGGTACACCGGTAGCGCCAACCTTTGTACAAATGGCGTCTAACGAGCAACTGGTTCTACTTCGTCAAACTCAATCAAAGCTTGATCAGTTACATGTGGTAGAGAAAAAGCCTGAAAACTCAGAGCAAACCGTCGACGATGATTCTCTGGCCATGCATATTCAGCTAATCAGTAACCGTATCCACACAGATACTTCGACTGAAGAAAGCACCTCAAAAAACCGCTTTTAATCTTAAGATAACCATCAGACGTAAATAAATAATTCCAGAGATCAGCAATGATCTCTGGGGCTATCGTTTGCTCAACGTGCGAGATATCCGATGAAATTTTCACAATTTTTTATCCACCGCCCTATCTTTGCTGGCGTATTGTCTTTGATGATCTTCATCGCAGGCGCCTTGGCGGTTTGGAAACTACCGATTACCGAATACCCTGAAGTGGTTCCACCAACCGTGGTCGTAACCGCTAACTATCCGGGTGCTAACCCGAAAGTCATTGCTGACACCGTCGCTTCCCCATTGGAACAAGAGATCAATGGTGTGGAAGACATGTTGTACATGTCATCGCAGGCGACTTCCGATGGTCGTATGACACTTACCGTTACCTTCGCTATTGGTACCGATGTTGATAAGTCCCAGACTCTGGTTCAAAACCGGGTAGACCGCGCCCTGCCACGTCTTCCTCAAGAAGTTCAACGCCTTGGTGTGGTTACCCAGAAAACATCACCAGACCTAACCATGGTGGTGCATTTAACCTCACCGGATAACCGTTACGACATGCTCTACCTGTCGAACTATGCACATCTGAAAGTGAAAGATGAGCTGGCGCGTATTGAAGGTGTGGGCGATGTTCGCTTGTTTGGTGCCGGTGAATACAGCATGCGCGTTTGGTTAGATCCTGAGAAAGTGGCTGCGTTGAATTTGAACCCGGGTGACATTGTTAATGCCATCCGTGAACAAAACCAACAAGCCGCTGCGGGTTCATTAGGTGCACAACCGTCTGGCAGCAACGAATTCCAACTGCTGATTAATGTAAAAGGACGTCTGAACAGCGAAGAAGAGTTTGGTGAAATCATCATCAAAGTCGGCGAAAACGGTGAAATTGCTCGCTTGAAAGACGTTGCCCGCATTGAGTTGGGCTCAGACTTCTACGCCCTACGCTCTCTTCTAAACAACCAACCCGCCGTTGCGATTCCTATTTTCCAGGCCCCCGGTTCTAACGCGATTCAAATCTCAGATGACGTTCGTGCAACCATGGCCGAGCTTAAAAAGGTATTCCCGGAAGGCGTAGATTACTCGATTGTTTACGACCCCACCGTATTCGTTCGTGGTTCCATTGAAGCGGTAGTGAATACCCTGTTTGAAGCCGTTTTGCTTGTTGTTCTGGTTGTGGTTCTGTTCCTTCAAACCTGGAGAGCCTCGATCATTCCGTTGGTCGCCGTACCTATCTCATTAGTTGGTACTTTTGCCATCATGCACTTACTTGGTTTCTCGTTTAACGCGCTGTCCTTGTTTGGTTTGGTCTTGGCCATCGGTATTGTGGTGGATGACGCCATCGTTGTGGTGGAAAACGTAGAGCGTAATATCAGTGAAGGCTTGTCTCCGATAGACGCCACCAAGAAAGCTATGACGGAAGTAACTGGCCCAATTATCGCCACCACCTTGGTGTTGATGGCGGTATTTATCCCTACGGCGTTCATGTCCGGTTTGACGGGTCAGTTCTATAAACAGTTCGCTCTGACCATCACCATCTCAACCATTATTTCAGCCATTAACTCTCTCACCCTGTCACCTGCCCTGTCAGCGCTGTTATTGAAAGATGAGAAGGCAAAGAAAGACTGGTTAACACGTTTAATCGATACCGTATTTGGCAAATGGATCTTTGGTCCGTTCAACAAATTGTTTAATTGGGGTGCTAAAGGTTATACCGCAGGCATTGGTAAATTGATTCGTCTAAGCGGCATTGTTGTTCTTCTGTACGGCGGTCTGATGGGACTGACCTATCACCAGTTCAACACGACACCGACAGGCTATGTTCCCGGTCAGGACAAAATGTATCTGGTCTCATTTGCCCAGTTACCGGATGCCGCTTCGTTGGAACGTACTGAAGATGTGATTCGTCAGATGTCCGACATCGCACTGAAACATCCGGGTGTAGAATCTGCGGTTGCCTTCCCGGGTTTGAATATCAATGGTTTCACCAACAGTCCAAACAGCGGTATCGTTTTCGTGACCCTAAAAGACTTTGATCAGCGAACGACGCCTGACTTATCCGCCTTTGCTATTGCAGGTCAGTTAAATGGTCAGTTCGCATCGATTCAGGAAGCCTTTATTGCTATCTTCCCGCCACCTCCGGTTTCAGGTCTTGGCACTATCGGTGGTTTCCGTCTTCAAATCGAAGACCGAGGCAACCTGGGCTATGAAGAGCTGTATCGTGTCACCCAGGAAGTCATCATGAAGGCTTGGGCTGCGCCAGAGCTGACGGGTAACTTCAGTAGTTTCCAGGTGAATGTACCGCAATTGGAAGTGGATCTGGATCGAACCAAAGCGAAAAGCCAGGGCGTTCAGATCAATGATGTGTTCACCACCATGCAAGCGTATCTTGGCTCCATTTATGTCAACGACTTCAATCAATTTGGTCGTACCTATCAGGTGAATGTCCAAGCAGATGAAGGCTTTCGTCAGGAACCAGAGCAAATTAACCAATTGAAAGTGCGTAATCAGGATGGTGACATGATTCCGTTAGGCTCTTTCCTGAGTGTGAATCACAGCGCCGGGCCAGATCGCGTCATGCACTATAACGGCTTTACTACCGCTGAAGTGAATGGAGCTCCTGCACCGGGCTATAGCTCGGGACAAGCCCAAGCCGCGATCGAACGAATCCTTGAAGAAACCTTGCCAATTGGCATGGAGTACGAGTGGACCGATCTGACTTATCAACAGATCCTGGCCGGTAATGCAGCGCTTGTAGTCTTCCCTCTGGTCGTACTTCTGGTGTTCCTGGTATTGGCCGCTCAGTATGAAAGCTTAAGTTTGCCTCTGGCCATCATCCTGATTGTCCCTATGACGCTGTTGTCAGCCATGACGGGTGTGATTCTGTACGGAGGCGATAACAACATCTTTACCCAGATTGGATTTATAGTACTGGTCGGACTCGCCACCAAGAATGCCATTCTGATCGTTGAATTTGCCAAAGAACTTCAGGACAACGGCATGACAGTAATTGAAGCCATTAAAGAAGCTGGCCGATTGCGTTTGCGCCCAATCCTTATGACATCGATTGCCTTTATTATGGGTGTTGTACCTATGGTGTTCTCGACAGGTGCCGGGGCAGAAATGCGTCAGGCTATGGGTGTAGCGGTATTCTCAGGCATGATTGGCGTAACAGTCTTCGGTCTGATCCTAACGCCCGTGTTCTATTACCTTCTACGTCGAAAGCAGGATCAGGTCAATCAGACCTCTGCTTAACCGCCCTTGAATGCGATGGTCATCAATTCTCAATTCATGATGACCATCCAACCGAATGAGGCCCCGATCCACCCCCGATCCCTTACCCCGGATCGGGTGCTTCATTTTCTTTCACACCACCTCTTTCCTTGATGACTTACAAGCTATTCAAGTAATTATTCATAATCGCTTGTACATCAATCTTCTTCAGACCTTCATTGAGTATGTTGGCCCACTTTTCGCCTTTCAGCCCTTTCTTAAAGCAGACATACAATTGCTTATCCTCAAGTAAAGACGCATTAAATTGAATATCGCCCGCTTTAGCTTTCAGCTTTGGATCTGAGGCCAACAAATAACTCAGTACGTTTTTATCCACAACCGCCAGATCAGAACGACCAGAAGACAGCTTAAGTAAGTTCTTAACGTCATCACTGGCTTCACTGGCCTTGATCGCTTTACTGGCAACCATCTGATCAAATTCCGTGGTATTCACATAACCACTCACCACGCCCACTTTGTATTTCTTTAAGTCCTCCAAAGTAGACCAGGTAACCGGATTGGATTTAAGTTCAGCAAAGCCTAAAGGTCCGGACCCCATAGGGTCAGATAGCACGAAATCCTGCTTCAATTCTTCAGCAAAATACTCAGGAAAATACCCGTCGTACTTCTTACCTTCTTTCGCCAAGTGAACGGCACGCTTCCAAGGATAAAAATCTACTACCAGCTCATGCCCCATCGCTGCAAATGCCGCTTTGGCTACAGCCACACTAGCACCCTGTTCTTTCATCGATGCACTGGTGTAAGGAGGCCATTCCAGTGAGGTCAACCTGACAGTTTCAGCCCTAAGCGTTGAGGTCATAAACAGACTCATTAATAAGATCCCTGCTGCCCCAAGTACTACCTTTAACTTTCGCATATTCACTCTCCGATGTTTACATCAAACCCAAGTGGCCAACACTTGGATAATTACTCTGCCATACCAACAGGCTAGCAAAAAAATTTAATTATTCCTGTACTTACAAACCAACACTGTACTTATAGGTAGGTATTTCAGAATAGCGAAAGACAGACTTTTGTCTATATTCAATCTAAGTGAATTGCCACATTTACGGCCAGAGAAAGGACATACAGTGAAAAGAAAACACCCTTTAAGGGGGTTATTTCAGTGACCAACGGTATAAAGCTCTGGGTCAATACGTCGATGATTAACTAACAGGCTTGGATTTCATGGACGGATGTACACCAACCGTAATGTCTTAAAGCACATATAAATAACTTCAGTAAGCTAGAGGTACTCAGTGAAAAACTCCATCAGTTTCCGATTTAATTTACTTGCCAGTGCACTGGTAATAATTCTGCTGGTTTCTTTTGGGGCGTATAACCAGGTTCAAACCGGAGATGCGCTGCGTGCAAACCTGAATACCCAAACCGATGCAGTCTTGGGACGTTTGGAAACCAGTTTGCCACCGACCCTATGGAATTTCGAAACCGAGCAGATGATCAGCATTGTTGAATCGGAAGTCAGCGCTTCTGAAATTCAAGCTGTCTATGTATTCGACAGTAAAGAGTTGGTACTAGGACGAGTCACCAATGATTTTGGAAAGACTGTACCCACCGAAGTAGTACCTGACAACGCCAAAGATATTGGTAAACAACGCTTACTGGAGTTCGACGATTCAGGCACGGTAAATAAAGTGGGTAAAGTATTAATTCTGGTGGATGAAAGCGCTATCGATACCTTGCTTAGCGCATCATTACAGAGAACCATGATCCAGCTCATTGTCATGGTAGTCTTGCTCGTGGCGACCATCACTCTGTTAATGCGAGGCATCGTGATTCGACCATTAGAGAAAATTGGCGATGCCTTGAGTGACATTTCCCAGGGCGAAGGCGATCTAACACGCCGCTTAAACGACTCAAAGAAAGATGAACTGGGTACCGTAGCTCATAACTTTAATCTGTTCGCCGGAAAGATCCAAGAGTTAGTACAACAAGTAGTGGGCTCAATGAACCATATGTCTGAACTGACCCAGGATCTTCTTGAAGTTGCTCAAAACACAAACAAAGGTGTACAAAGCCAATCTCAGGAAACGGAGCAAGTGGCTGCCGCAATTCATGAGATGAACGCCACCGCACACAGCATCACTCAAAATACATCAGAAGCGGCAGAAGCGGCACACCATGCCAACGACGAAGCGGTCATCGCAAAGAATGTAGTTACAGCCTCAATCAGTGCCATTGGCCAACTTGCAGAAGAAATCGACACTGGAGCGGGAGTAATCAATGACTTGGAGAATGACGTTGCCAACATCACTTCCATGGTAGATGTCATTCAGAGCATTGCAGAGCAAACCAACCTATTGGCTTTGAACGCAGCTATTGAAGCTGCACGTGCAGGTGAACAAGGTCGAGGTTTTGCGGTAGTAGCAGATGAAGTACGAACGCTGGCCAGTCGCACTCAAACCACCACCGAAGAAATCCAGCAGATGATCGACAAACTGCAAACCGGTGCCCAAAGCGCCGTATCGGTGATGGAAAGCAGCAAAGCCAAAGGCGAAGGCACTGTGGTTGAAGTGAATAAAACCGAAGAATCCCTAACGGGCATCGTTAATGCGGTTACCACCATCAATGACATGAGTACTCAAATTGCCAGTGCCTCCGAAGAGCAAACGGCAGTATCTGAAGAAATCGGTAACAGCGTAAACCGAATTGCAGAGATTGCCGATCAGACTGCGGAAGGCGCAAAGAATACAGAAGAATCCTGCATTCGACTCGCCGACCTTACTCGGGAAATTCGTAATCAACTGGGCCAGTTCAAAGTTTGAAGAATGTGATGACTGCTTAAAGTACCGATTCAGAGGGAACAACAATGTTACGCAAACTCATATTGACCAGCCTGTTGTTATCAGGCATTAGCGCTCAAGCACAGGAAATTACGCTGGCGAATGGTGAATGGGCGCCCTATATGTCCAAAGACCTTAAGCATGCAGGTTATATGTCTCATATCGTCACAGAAGCCTTTGCCGAAGAAGGCATTAAGGTTAAGTACGTGTTTTTACCCTGGAAACGCGGCTTCGAAGATGCAAAAGATGGTAAGTTCGAGGGCTCATTAATTTGGGGCTACAACGAGGATCGAGCCAAAGACTTCCTGTTCTCCGAGCCGGTTGCAGAACTGGGAACATCCCTATTCCATCAAAAAGGCAAAAACATCGACTGGTCTAAACCAGAAGATCTGGCCAAGTATAAAATTGGTGGTGTCGTTGGCTATGCCTACGGTATTGAAGAGCTTGAAAAACAAGGTGTCGTCAAAGTAGACCGTATTGGTAAAGACGTCGGGAATTACAAAAAACTGGCGGCAGGACGATTAGATATCGTTCTGGAAGATACTGAGGTTGGTCATTCCACGTTATCCAAGCTCGGTCTGACCGACAAAATCAACGCCCATCCAAAGCCCTTAAAAAATCGAAAATACTCGGTCATTATTTCTAAAAAAACACCGAACGCTCAATCCTTGTTAGAGGCATTTAATAACGGTCTGAAAAAACTGATCGCTGATGGGCGTTACCAACAATACTTAGAAGCCTCTCGACGAGGCGAGTACAAAAAGTGATCTAACCGCTTTTTTATGGATGATTCGGATGACCCTGAATTACAAAGTTTTAACTGAGTTCAGAGTCATCCAGCCACCTGTTTTTAATAGCTTGCGATAGCCAATCTTCTTTTCCTTAATTAATTAGCCTTTTAAACCAAGCTGTCTAAACTTTAAACAACCTCTGATTTTTTAGGTGATGGGAGTTGTTATGAAAAAGAAGTTTAGAGTCTTCACTCTTTCCGTACTTTCTTTGTTTTTCCTTTCTGTAAACAGCCATTCAGAAACACTCAAGGTGGTGCTTTATGATGGTGGCTCCCCTCCATTATTTTTTGCAAAAGCCGATGGCAACACCGGCATTTATGTCGACTTATTAATGGCTATCGGAAAGGAAACAGGTCATACCTTCGAATTCATACATCTCCCCACTAAACGGGCCATGGCACTCTTTGAACAAGGAGAGGTCCATCTGGAGCCAGGCATTAACCCACAGTGGCGCAACGACTCCAAGGTGCCAGGGAAGTATTCCATCCCCTTTGCTCAAGCCGCCGATGTCGTCATCTTTCCGAAAGGCAATCTCAAACCGGTAAACAGCGCTTCAGACCTTTCAGGAATGAAGGTAGGAACCATTAAAGGCTTTTTCTATCCTGGCTATATGGATGCCTTTGCATCCAGACAACTGATACGACAAGACAGCTTGAATGAAGACAAGTTGATGTTAAAACTGGCAAACAGCCGGATTGATACCGCGTTCATTCGTAAAGAAGCAGCACTCTATCGCATCAAAACCAATCCCAAACTTAAAACCGTCGAAGTCGGTAATGAAATCGGTTCGGCAGACATTATGTTCCGTATTCATCCATCTAAAGCTTCTACCCTCGATGATATCAATCAGGCCATCACCACTCTGAAAACAAACGGAACCATTGAACAGATTTACACAACCTATCGATAAACACCTAACCGGGGGCTAAGGTCACCTATGAGTGTAGATACTATACAAAGCCAGCTAATGAGTGTGATTGGATTACTGAATGATCTGGTCTGGGGCTACGTGTTGATTTATGTCCTTCTGATCAGCGGAGTGTTCTTCACCATCGCCACCGGTTTCGTCCAGTTCAAATACTTCGGACATATGCTCAGTAATTTCAAGAACAGCCGACATACCAGTGGTGGTATCTCCCCGTTTCAGGCGTTCTGTACCGGCCTTGCGGCACGAGTGGGCACAGGTAATCTGGCAGGCGTTGCGGTCGCTATCACCTTAGGCGGACCAGGAGCTATTTTCTGAATGTGGTTAGTAGCTATCATAGGTATGGCCACCAGCTTTGTAGAATCCACACTGGCGCAAACCTTCAAACTCAGAAACGAAGATGGCACTTCCCGAGGTGGCCCAGCCTACTACATCCAGCAAGGATTAGGTTCTCGTACCTGGGGTATTGTCTTCGCTATCTGCCTGATGGTTTCTTTTGGCTTTGCCTTTAATGGTGTTCAATCCAATTCCATCAGCGCCGCATTGGAGCATTCATTCAATATTCCGACCTGGATTACCGGTGTATTGATCACAATCGCCACAGCGGCGGTTATTTTCGGAGGCACCAAACGGGTAGCCGTCTTCGTAGAATATGTAGTACCTTTGATGGCTCTTGCCTATATCGGCATTGCGCTGGTTGTTGTCTTGATGAATCTATCTGAACTGCCTTCCGCCTTTAGGAACATCCTGCAATCGGCCTTTGGCCTTCAGGAAGCAGGCGCAGGAGCATTAGGTGCAGCGATGATGAACGGCATTAAACGCGGCTTGTTCTCAAATGAGGCCGGTATGGGTAGTGCGGCCAATGCAGCCGCAACCGCTAACCCGAATCCGCATCATCCTGCGACACAAGGCTTCTTTCAGATGTTTGGCGTGTTCGTAGACACCATCATCATCTGTACCTGTACGGCGGCCGTTATTCTGCTATTTAATGGTTATACAGAATCGGACCTGACTGGTATACAGCTGACCCAGGTTGCTTTATCTGCTCATCTGGGTGAATGGAGCGGGACCTTTCTGGCAATCGTGATTGTGTTCTTTGCCTTTACTTCCATCGTGGCAAACTACACTTACGCTGAGACCAACCTGCGCTTTATTACCGACAGTCAAAAGCAGTTAAACATCTATCGCTTAGTGCTTCTCGGTGTGGTGATGTTTGGCTCGGTCGGCAGCCTGCCTCTGGTATGGAATCTCGCCGATCTGACTATGGGGATCATGGCCCTGGTTAACCTCACTGCCCTGTGTTTGCTGTTTAAATACGTGAGAGTCATCTTCAAGGATTACACGTCCCAGCTCAGCGAAGGAGAATTGCCAGTATTTGAAAAGTCACGTTATCCCGATATCGCCAGTAAGATAGAAGGCGATGTTTGGGTGGAAACACGAGAAGAAGTACATAAGCAGCATCCACCGCTTTAAGCGGTTGGATGAATCAAGACAGGTAAACATTCTCTAAAGGCACCGTCTTCTTTGGAAATCGGACAATCGGTGCCTTTTTACGATGAACGTGATCTAAACTAGTAAAAGTATTCTGGAGTTATTAGTAGGGATTAAATTACTCAATAAAGAAGTAGTCGTATGAGTAACACACTGCCCGCACGATTTTTGAAATCAGCAACCCTTCTGCAAGAAGTGCCCCGCTCAGAGTTTCTTGACATCCCTGTCTGTGAGGAACCTTTAAATCCGAAATCCCGACTCCATTTCTTTAAGAAAATACGCAGTAAAATCGCACCGGAAGCCAAGCCTAAAATTCATCCCAAGCAAAAACTCACGCGGCAGTTTAACGCAGCTGCCTGGTTATCCTTTAAATATCCGCCAACCAAACCTGTAGCTCTTCTTTTTAGCTATAAAGACTGTAAAGGCGAATTTGCAATAGTCATTGATGAATCGGTTCCTGACGGTCAGGCAACCATGATGCTATCAGGCGATATCTATTTGGAATTTTACGGTGAGCTGGAGTACCTGAAAGTCATTGCAACAGGGCTCAAAAAAGAACAGTGTTTTTTCATCGAAGAGGTTCACGTACATCAAATCCGTCCTAAGAAACCCAACACCGACAAAGAGGATTACTGGCTGGTGTCATAAGAGCAAAGGATTTTGAGAGATATCTCACAAGCCAGAGAATACAAGGGATCCAAACATTCAACAGGCTATTCCATGTATTGAACAAAAGACCGATACTCTGCGATTTTCGACCTTTTGTCCATTAACCATTCTAAAGTGTCAAGTTTTCACCTGCTTGGGAGTGCCCCCTTTTTTATACTTATTCTAATAGCAAAGCACTGGGTCCTAAGATTAGGGATAGGTATGAAAAACCACATTAAAAAAACGTCTGGATTTACCCTTATAGAATTAATGATTGTCGTAGCGATCATCGGGGTGTTGGGCTTTGTCGCCTTCCCTAGTTATCAGGAATTTGTGCGTGACGGTAAACGAACGGCGGCTAAAAGCTACCTGTTGGAAGTAGCTTCCCAGCAAGCAAATTTCTTACAAGATAATCGTCAGTACACCAATCTAATCAGCGATCTAAACCTCTCTCAATCAGAAGATGTCTCTGATAATTACACAGTCACCTTGGCAATCGGCCCCGCCACTCAAGCACCCAGTTTTACCATTACAGCTACCCCCAAAGGTTATATGAGCGGAGATACTACTTTCACATTAAACCACTTGGGTGTGAAAACCCCATTAGCAAAGTGGTGAGCACATGAGCATTCGTAGAAAAAAACAATCTCTACTGCATTACTCACATGGTTTTACTCTGATAGAACTAATGACGGTATTAGCGATTTCGGCTGTATTACTACTTGGTGGCTGGTCAGCATTAAAGAACTACATTCCCAATGAAGACGTTCGTTTGATGGCACACCAACTTCAATCTTCATTACTAATGGCACGTAGTGAAGCGGTAAAACGCTCAGCTAATACCTATCTAACTCCTTCTGCTAGTGGTTACGAAGGTGGTTGGATCATTTCAACACTCCAAGGTCGCTCCTTTGCTAACTGCACAGTAGCTGCACCCCCAGACGATTGCATCTATGTATTCCAGAACGATCGTCCTATCCAGTTTGACGGTCTTGCCAATCAGGTGGTCTATAACCGCCAAGGCAGAATCCCGATTGGATCAAATTTATCGGTCAGTATTTGTGATGACGACGAAAGTAGTTTTGTCACTAAACGCATGATTCAAGTCAATCCAAATGGCTTCCCTAAGATTCTAGTAGAAGGAAACTGTGAGCCATGATCGATAAAAGACATACTAATCCCATGTCCCAAATCACAAGAGTGCAGGGATTTAGCATTACCGAAACCCTGGTTGCGCTGCTGGTATTCGCGATTGGCATCCTTGGTTTTATTGGCATGCAAAATCGCAGTGTTCAAGTCAACGTCGAAGCCGACCAACGAGAACAAGCAATGCGGTTAATGACCTATATGGTTGAAGCCATCAACACTAATCGTGATGCCAAACGTTGCTATGTCACGCTTGGAGGTGTTCACGCTTCCCCCTTCGTTGGTACAGGAGTATCTGGTGCCTTTACTTGTAATGCATACGGTACACAAGAAACTCAAGCGCAAGCGAACAAAGATCTGAATTTCTGGGATGAATTATTAAAAGGCGAAAACCAGGGCGGCGCGTTAATTAATGCCCGAGGCTGTGTTGCCGAAGATCCTGTAACAGGCAACTTAACGGTAAGTGTCGTGTGGCAAGGCTTGGTGGATACCGTAGCATCTGATGACCCTTGCGCTATCACAGCCTATACAACTGAAAGTCGACGCGTTCTGAACTACAACATTGCTTTTGCAGATCTGAAAAATTAAGGCGGAGGGAGCATTATGATCAACATCTCCAAACAAAAAGGCCTCACATTAGTCGAACTAATGATAGGTTCAAGTCTGGGTTTAGTTCTCAGCCTTACCATCATGACAGCAGTAATGAACAATAATGTGATGAACCGCGAAGGTATGAAAGCAGCCGAACTTACTGAAAATGGCCGATTCTTGAATAATATCTTAAAAGACGACCTTGCTAATGCTGGGTATTATGGCGCTCTAGCCAGTTTACCCGTCAGAGGTACCCCAACTGACCCATGTGATTTAGACGTATTAAGTGAAGGCGTTTACTTCCCTATACAAGTTTATAACGACACCACCACCTCTGATATGGCATCGAAAACCAGTTGTAATCTTAGGATCGTACCCAATACCGATGTCATTGTTATTAGACGAGCAAGTTCAGTTGAGTTAGATCCAAACAACCTACCCGATGAGTACAATATCCAATCCACTTACAATGATTTCATGATTCAGAAATCTGCGGATATTAGCCTCTACCCTTTCACTAACAAAACAGAAACCGAAGAAGTCCGCCGATTCTTTGTCCATATTTACTTTGTCAGCCCTTGCCGTGAAACAGACTGCGGCAGCAGTACTGCCACAGACAGCCCTACCTTGAAGCGCCTGGAATTATATGAAGGGGAATTTACTCCTGTAGTGATTGCAGAAGGCGTTGAACAGCTTCAGTTCGAGTTCGGCATTGATCGTTCTGGCAATGGCATCCCGAATGAATCCGTAGCCAACGCAGATGATGCCTACGTGGTTGATCCAACCGATGAAGAATTACAAAACATTGTTGCAGCCAAGTTCTACGCATTAGTTCGCTCAAACGATGTTTCCCGTGACCATCAAGATACAGACAAATACAACATGGGGCTCTTTGGCTTTGTTGATGGAGCAGTGGTGGGAGAGCACCATAAGCGCCGAGTCTTTATGAACTTAACCCGGGTGACCAATATTGCCATTAAGAGGGAGAGTTAATAATGACATTACGTCCCTTGAATCCACTCCAGAAACAATCTGGAACTGTGCTCTTGCTCTCTTTAATCATGGTATTGGTGTTGTCTATTTCGGCTGTCGCCATGTTCAATGTCAACAGTGTTAATCAGCAAATCATTCGAAACCAAATCAATATTATGGAAGCCGAAGAGCTTGCCAATGAAGTTATTGAAAACCTTTTAAACAGCCTTAGTGAATTTGAAACCGCAGCGGATGAACAACTTAAAGGACTCACTTATGAAATCCTTGATGATCGATATGACCGGGACGGTCTTGAAGTTGCCGTCCTCAACATTCGATGCACCTATTCGCATGTTATTAAAGGTTATTCATTAACCGCAGATTCAGTGCCTGAAACCAATTATTTTGAGTTTGATATCGAGGTTTCCTCACCGCTTACCGGAGCCGCCGTCAGAATGACTCAAGGTGTTCGCTTTAATAGCCCAGCTGGCCTATGTCCATAAGGAAGAAAGCTATGTTTAAACGTCTTATTTCCCTTATTGTTTCTAGTGCCATCTGCACGACAGCCATGGCTGCAGACACCGATATTTTTGAGCCCAATCCATTAGCCAGTTCAGAAAACCCTAACATTCTGATCCTGCTGGATAACTCTGCAAACTGGGACGCCGAAAGTGGCGGAACCACCAAAAAAGTGCTTATCCATGAAGCCCTCTATAAGGTCATCATGTCTGCCAATGACAACACCATGAATCTAGGCTTGGGAATTTATGCGGACAGTGGTTCAGGCTCAACAGATAAACATGCGGGTGCTGAAGGGACAAAACTGGTCAACAAAGTTGAAAATCTCAATGGCACGTTAAAAAACAACTACGCCAGCTTGCTCTACGACAACGCGGCTGATTTATCGCTCATTGAAGTGAAAGACGCCAGCGGTGAAGTTATTGGCTACACCATTGACGGTTTCATTGATGATCAGGAAGCCTTACCTAAAGCGAATAATGCCCCTTACGCCATGTCAATGAATGAGGCTCGCCTGTACTTCGGCAGTATGTCGCCTGAAGCTGCTATGGTTCAGCCTTGGGACAAAACTGCGTTAGGGCTCGATGAGGTGGGCGATTATGTCAGCCCCATCACCCTGGCCAATGCCTGCGGTGCTAACTACATCATTTATCTGGCCAATGGTGCACCAGACAGTGGAGAAAACAACAAAGCGGAAGCTCGCCTAAAAGCACATGGTGCAGATACAACATTAATCAGCTTGTCTGCCGATAAATTTGAAGCCAACTGGGTTGATGAATACGCGAAATACATGTCAACTGCGGACATGAATGACGACGTATCCGGAGATCAAACCATTGTTACCTATGTGGTGGATATCTATGACGAGACCACGCTCAAAGGAAGTAACAAACCAGGAAGTAACAACTTTGAAGGCGCACGAGCTCTGTTAAAGAGTACCGCCTCTCAAGGTAAAGGTAAGTACTTCAAAGCCTCTAATTCCGATCAAGTAGTAGAAGCCCTGCAAAATATCCTTGATGACATTCTGGATAAGTCGTCGGTCTTCGCTGCCAGTGCCTTACCCGTATCTGTAAATACCCGGGGTACCAACCTTAACCAAGTTTACATGGGGGTTTTCCAACCAGACGCTGATCGTCAACCACGTTGGTATGGCAACCTGAAACTCTATCAAATTGGTAACGACAATGGATCATTGGAACTTGTCGATCAGAACAACGTAGCCGTTCGAGATGCCAGCCGTGGTTTCGTAAACTCTAATGTGCAAAGTTTCTGGTCAACGCCTTCCACTTTCTTTGACTATGCCCCAAGAGGCACTGGTGCTTACTTAACAGGCAGTGACTCACCTGACGGTGAGGTGGTTGAAAAAGGCGGTGCCGCCCAACAAATCAGGGAAAACTACACCAGCACAGCGAATACAGGCCGAACGCTCTATACCTGCATATCCTGTGGCTCGGGACTACAAACCTTCAACAGTGCAACCACAGGTTTGAGCACTGCCTTAGTGGATTGGGTATACGGTTCAAATAACGCCTCTGATCCCGTTACAGAACCTTTGATCGCTTCAGATAATGATGATGAAGGTAATTCTACTGTACGAGCATCCGTCCATGGTGACGTAGTACATTCTCAGCCCACTATTATTAATTACGGTAATGACAACATCGTTATTTATTATGGATCGAATGACGGTGTATTCCGTGCCATCAAAGGTGGCCTGTCAGGCACTGGAGTCGGCCAGGAACTATGGGGCTTCATTCCTGAAGAACATATCGCAGACCTGAACACCTTAAGAGAAAATGCGGGCAGCGGTCTTTTCGGTAGCCCAAATAAACCCTGGTTCATTGATGGCGACATATCCTCCTATTTTGATGATGCCAACGATAATGGCGTCATTGAATCAGGCGAAAAAGCCTATCTCTACCTGACCATGCGCCGCGGCGGTAATTTCATCTATGCATTAGATGTTTCTGATTACAACAACCCTAAATTCCTGTTCAAGATCAACGGTGGTAGCGGTAGCTACAAAGATTTGGGAGATACCTGGTCTGGTATCGAAATCACTAAGATCAGCGGTCACAGCAACCCGGTGATGGTCTTTGGCGGTGGTTATGACAGTGCAGCTGACGACTTAGGCCCTGATACCCTATCCGGCAGTACCTCTTCAGGTACAGCAACCACAGGACGAGGTATCTTTGTAGTCGATGCCTTTAATGGTAACTTGGTAACTCATATTGGTCCGACGGCAGGCGCTAATACTACCGTCTCAGGCATGAAATACTCGATTCCTGGCAGGGTTGCTGTATTGGATATTAACAACAACGGATTCGCCGATCGTTTTTATGCCGCAGATACCGGTGGCAATATTTGGCGTGTTGATACGGAGTACGATAGTAATCCAACCAATTGGACGGTTACCCACTTTGCCGACGTATCTAACGATTACGACGGTAACTCAAGTAATGATGGCAGAAAGTTCCTCTATCGTGTTGATGTCGTAGCAGCGGAAGACAGCACTGGGGATTATCATGCAGTTTTGATTGGTTCCGGCGACCGTGAACACCCATTCGATACCGGTGTACAAAACTACATGTACATGTTCAAAGATAGATTCACCAATCTGCTCTCCACTCAATTGTCTGCCATCACCATGGCTTCCATGTACGATGCAACGGATAACTTAATCCAGCAAGGTTCAGACCCCGCAGCTGAAATCGCACTGCTTGATACAGCCGATGGTTGGTACATACAACTGGCTGCTGGCGAAAAAACCGTAAGTCATGTCACGTCGTTAGCAGGTGTTGCTTACTTTAATACTAACCAACCTGATACAGGAACGACCTCATGCGGCTCAAACCTTGGACTAGCAAGGATTTATCAAATCAGTGTCACTGACGCATCAGCCGTTACTGAGAATGACCAGATTGCAGGATTGACCCTGGACGATCGAAGCTACGAAGTACCGGGTGGTGGTTATCCACCGCCTCCAGTACACGTGATTGTAGAAATCGATGGTGAATTTAAAGAAGCCATTATTTCAGGGACAGAGATCAATGAATCGCAGTCTGACCTAAATCGGAGAACCCGAACTTTCTGGTCCAAACAAATTGACGATTAAGTAGAGTATAAGCTCTTTACACTCCAACAAGGCTCCATTCATAGGAGCCTTTTTATGCTTGGAATATCAACGACTACGTGAAGCCAGTTACGCCCATATAGCAACGCTTATTACCCCTCATACCCTCTCAGCTGTCTTCTACAAGCAAGTCCGGTGTTACGACCCGATTTAGCCTGTAGCGATGCACTTATATGCACAATCTGTCCCCAGCAAACAAGGCAAAAACCTATAAATTCAACACCCTATACAACTTATCTAGGTTGAATTCTCAGAAAACCAAGCTATCTTACTTAGATACTTACTAAACTTAATATAGATGTGTGCCGATAACTTTATACACAAACCATAGAATAAACGTTTAACAGGAAGACAGAATGGCCGAAGAAGAAAAAGAAGAGATTTCAGAAGAGCAACAGATAAAGCAGCTTCAGAAAAAGAATAACAGCCTGAAAATGGTGGTGACTATTCTTGGTGGTCTCAGCTTCATTCTACTATTGGGTGTCGGTACGCTAGCTTACTTGCTATCAGATCAACCTGTCATCGAGTACGCCACCATAACTCAAGCCAATGAGCTTCAATCCAGGCTTGATTTGCAACAAGCCAATATGGAAAAGCTGAGCGCTCAATTCGCTTTACTGGAGCAACAACGCACCAGTGCCGCAGGCGTACCGAGAGAAGCCTCCATCGAAGCTCAACGAGACATGCTTCGTCTTATTTTGATCATGCAAAACAGCATGCGAGATGAATCACGTATGATTAAAGGCGCACGTTCTTGGTATGAGCACTACAACCAATTACTGGACAGCTTGCGTCAAAAAGGTAAAGACCGTTTAACAGAACTGGGTTCCACGCCACCACCTGATTCACCAAGCAGCAAAAAGCCTACAACCTCTTCTTCCTCCAGTGAAGATTTCAGTGATTCTCTTTTCTAATCACAAGAAAATCACTCAATACAGAAAAGGCCTCTTATGAGGCTCAGGCTGCTGACAAAGTTCAACAGTTCAAAAACGCCCAAATTTAGATTCAAAAAGTGTTCAAATAGGGCCATTTCTTAAATCTTTTAATGTTTTTGGAATGCTTTTTCTTAGTCAGAATGACAAT
>Ga0255776_10001522_pt1 | contig 26350 bp, 20 predicted proteins | sample 071ome_19_FD_179974 | JGI IMG/M metagenome (GOLD analysis project Ga0255776, IMG submission 179974) | Coastal salt marsh microbial communities from the Groves Creek Marsh, Skidaway Island, Georgia - 071413AT metaG (version 2) | ecosystem: Environmental > Aquatic > Marine > Intertidal zone >... | reverse complement strand
AGCTTTTTTCTCCTGAAACTGACGACGAGCCCAGCGGATTACATCAAAAGAAGTCCAGCCACGGGGCTTATCAATGTTCAGAATCCTCAGCACTGTCTGTCTTCTTTACCTTCTGCAGTGCCTGATCAATCTCCATGCTATAGTCGAATCCAGCATCATAGAGAAAGCGTAACTTGGGGGTCAGTCGAGTTTGCAGCACTTTGCCCAGGCAACGGCTGAAGAATCCAGCAGCGTGATTGAGCGAGGTGACGACTTCTTCTACTTGCTCACTTGGGAAAAAGCTGACGTATACCGTGGCAAAGGAATTGTCTCGGGCGGCCTCAACTCGGCTGATGGTCACCAACCGAAAGCGTGGGTCTTTGCTCTCCCGTAACAGGATCTCTGCCAGCTTTCGTTGCAGTAGCACATTGTTTGGCTCTGCTGATTTGTTACCGCGCATCTAGAGAGTTGCTGCTTCTTCGACTTCGATGAAAGCCTCGATGACATCACCTTGCTGGACATCCTGAAAGTCCAGAACGATTCCACATTCGTAATTCTGAGCGACTTCACGAACGTCATCCTTGAAGCGTTTCAAGGAAACAACGTGTCCCTTGTGAATTTCTGTTTCATCGCGCAGGACACGAGCCTTGCAGTTTCGTACAACCTTACCTTCTGTGACCAAACACCCAAAAATATTACCAATACGATTGGCGTTGAAGATCTGATCCACACGGCAACGACCGATCACTTCTTCACGAATCTCTGGAGCGAGCATGCCTTGCAAGGCAGCACGAACATCATCGATAGCGTTATAGATTACATCATAGAGGCGTAGGTCGACACCTTCACGGGCCAGTGTCTCACGAGCTTTTGCGTCTGCCTGAACATTGAAGGCGATGATGATCGCATCCGAGGCAGATGCCAGCACAACGTCCGTTTCTGTGACGTTGCCAAGACCTGTGTGCAGAAAGCGCACAGAGATCTTCTCATTGCCCAGTTGCGAGAGAGAGTTGCGCAGGGCCTCGACAGAACCTTGAACGTCTGCCTTTAGCAGCAGATTGAGTTCCAGACTGCCAGCCTCTTCCAGTTGACTGAAAATATTTTCTAGATTCGTCTTCTGCTGCTGAGAAACATTGGCTTCCCGTTGATTTTCCAAACGTTGCTGCACCAGTTGTCGTGCAGTGCGTTCATCGTCCATTACGATGAAGGTTTCCCCAGTGGTCGGCACGTCATCAAACCCGGTAATCTCTACAGGAACAGCAGGAGTCGCTTCTTGAATTGGTTGACCGTGATCATTGAACATCGCTCGGACCCGTCCGCAGGTGGTTCCAACCAGGAAGAAATCACCGATACGCAGTATTCCTCGCTGGATGAGCACAGTTCCCACCGCTCCCTTGCCACGGCTGATCTTGGACTCGATAATGGCTCCACGGGCTGGCCCATCATAGAAGGCCTTTAGCTCCAATACTTCTGCTTGCAGCAGGACCATCTCCAATAAGTTGTCGATGCCATCCCCAGTTTTGGCAGAGACTGGAACCATGATTGTGTCTCCACCCAATCCTTCGGAGACTAAATTATGCTCTAGTAACTCTTGCTCAATACGCTGTGGACTAGCATCCGGCTTATCTACTTTGTTGACAGCAACAATGAGAGGGACTTCGGCTGCTCGTGCGTGATTGATCGCTTCAATGGTTTGTGGTTGCACCCGGTCATCGGCAGCGACCACAAGAATCACGATATCCGTAACGTTTGCTCCTCTGGCACGCATAGCCGTGAAGGCTTCGTGACCGGGAGTATCCAGAAAAGTGATGTTGTGATTATTATGGCGAACGTGGTAGGCCCCAATGTGTTGGGTAATGCCTCCGGCTTCTCCTTCGGTAACTTTGGCTGAGCGAATCTTGTCCAGCAGAGAGGTTTTACCATGATCGACATGGCCCATGATGGTAACGATCGGAGCTCGCTCCCGTTCATCAGTGCCATCGGCTACTTCGAAGACCTGCTCTTCAAGATTGGTGGTCTCCTGTTCCACTTCTACATCAAATTCAGCAGCAATCAGCGCCGCAGTTTCTCCTGGAATGCTTTGATTGATGGAAGCCATGACTCCGTTTTCCATCAGGCGCTTGAGAATTTCGGTTACCTTGATCCCGATTAGGCTAGCAAGGTCTGCAACGGTGATGGCGTTGCCAATCTTGATACTTTTCTTACGAGGATTGAAGACATGCTTGGCTGTTTCTGTCTGTTCACGAACACGACGATCTCTACGTCGCTCGCTCTTGCGCTGCTTGCGTCGGGGCTGGTCGTCATCCTCGTTGTAGCTGACAGCGACAGGCTCGTTGTTTTCTCTTCGCTGTCGTCGTTGCAGTGCCTCATTTTCAGATTCATCGCGGCGATGATGCCGAGCTTTGCTACCTTTTTTCTCAGACTTCCGCTCTCGCTGCTTACGCTCTTCTTCTTCGCTGGTAGTGGTGGCAGGTCGACTGGTAGGCTCTGAGGATGGAGGAGGTGGTGGTGGAGCTACCTCTGCAACCGTTTCTACTTCCTGATGTGCTGGTTTCGGCTCAGGCTCTACTACCCGTTCTTCAGTCACTTCTTCTACAGAAGTGTCAGCTGACTGAGCTTCCACTGTAGTTTCTACAGGAGCTTCTTCAGGTTCACTCGCTTCTTGCTGGACTTCAACAGCGGGTTCGGGTGGTGGAGGTGGCGTCTCTTGCCGATCACTACTGACCCGAATGATATTTTCTTCTTGTGCTTCTTCGGATCGTCGTCGTCGGATACGTCTTGGGCGTTTGCCTCCGATCAGTGTGTCACTGTCGAGTTCAAGAGTTCCCTCTGGATTTGTATCTTCACGGCGTGTGGAAATGATTTGTGCCGGACTTTCTTTAGCAGGGCGACTTGGCGGCGGACTGGTAGGGCCACCAATTTTCTTACGAATGATCGCAATCTGCTCGTCAGAGAGCGCATTAAAGTTACTGGAAACAGGGATTCCGAGTTTACGGATTCGCTGAAGCAGTTGCTTGGCTGGCAGATTCATTTCTTTGGCCAGCTCAAACACACGCATATTGGACATAGGATTCTGGACTTCTTGGGGTTTCAGGAGGGTTTCTCCTCAGTAGTTTCTGACGGATCTGCTGTTTGTGCAGATGTTTCCGGTTCTGTGTCGGATTCGGTTGGTTCAGTAACCGTGGTCGCTGTTTCGGGATCTTCTATCGCAGGATCAGCCGATACAGTCTCTGTTTCAATCTCCTCCCCTGGTGAGTCTTCTGATTTAGTTGCTGCTACATCTTCATTCCTGCGAGCTGCTGCTTCAGCAGCAGGCGTTCCCGCAGCATGCAGACCACTGGTAATGCCGGTGTAGAGCAGTTCTCGCTCTTCCTTGCCTCGTTCCAATTCACGAGTTAGTTGTTCTTCAATGCTTGGTGCTTCTTCTTCATCGACAGAGATGTTGATCTTGTAGCCGACAAGTCGGGAGGCCAGACGAACATTCTGTCCTTTGCTGCCGATGGCCAGGGAGAGTTGATCCTGCTTGACAATCACGTCAATCTCTCCGGCTTCCTCATCAATTACCAGTTCATCAATCACTGCTGGTGCTAGTGCGTTAGTCGTATAGACAGCCACGTCTTCGTTCCAGCGGACGATGTCGATTTTCTCTCCGTAGAGCTCGTTGACGATGTTCTGCACCCGGCTACCACGAATACCTACGCAGGAGCCAACCGGATCAACGTCTGGATCTGTGCTGTAGACAGAGATTTTGGCACGCTTGCCAGGCTCTCGGGCTGCACTGACGATTTTGACGATACCATCATAAATTTCTGGCACTTCCATTTCGAAGAGCTTGATCAATAGTCCGGGATGAGTCCTGGAAATCGAAAGTTGGGACGGTTTCTGAGGGTTATTGTTCACATCCATCAGGTAGACCCGAATGTGGTCTCCGTAGCTGAAGTTCTCTCCGGGAATTTGCTCTCGGCGGAACAGATAGGCGTCGGTCTTGTCCAAAAAGCGTAGCGCAATCCGGCCATTACTCTCAGAGCGCAGTACAGTGCCGGTCAACACTTCGCCAACTCGCTTCTCGAAGGTGCTGACGATCATCTCTCGCTCTGCTTCACGGATGCTACCGAAGATGATACTGCGTGCTGATCGGGCAATCCGATTGAACTCTCGTTCGTCAATCAGGTACTCCACCTCATCACCGATTTGTGCTTCTGGATCGATTTCCTGAACTTCATCCAGTGAGACCTCGTTGTCCGCATCATCGACAATATCTACTACTTCCTTGTACTGGAAGAGTTCGATCTGGCCCGTACGTTTGTTGAAGCTGCCTTCAATCGATTCGTAGGGAAGCTTCCGTTTGGCAGCCTGAACAATGGATTCGACTACCAGACGAATCATGATGTCACGGTCCAAGGCCTTTTCCTTGGAAACTTCAGTGATGACTTCGAGCAAGTTGTCTCGCAACAGCGACCTCACACAGTGAGAAGTAAAGGAAGTCGGCGCCTGAGGAGGTCAACCGAACAATATAGGGTCAAGGTGTGCCTGACGAATTTCTTGGAGCGGAATCTCAAGTAGCGGTCCTTGTTCCGCCTGCAGCACGATGCCCTGATCATTGGTAGTCTGCAGAGTTCCAGTCCAGCGCTTGTGCCCTTGTTGGCTAGTGTGCAGCAGGAGCGTGATGCGCTCTCCCAAAAAACGCTGATAGTGCGCCAGGGTACGCAAGGGACGATCCACACCGGGCGTGGAGACTTCTAGTCGATAGGCGCCCCGAATAGGATCCTCATTATCAAGGATCGGCTCGATGGCTCTATTGACCAGCACGCAGTCATCCAGATTGACTCCCTCCGGGCGATCAATCCAAAGGCAGAGGACTTGTTCCTTGCCTTCGCGTCTCCAGTCTAGTTGCAGGATTTCGTAGCCGAGTTGCTCAAGTGGAGGGGTCAACAGTTGCAGCAGCCGATCGGGCAGACGAGCCATGCGCAGGTATCAGAACAGAACGCCAAATTGATAAACTGAAATAAATACCACAGCTAATCGGAATTGTCGACGGTTTTTCCGTCTAGAACTCAAAGGAGGGTCGAGAGAATCCCCAGTTGGCATGGTTGGGCTCGTGGGTGACCTGCTCATAAAGCTCATCCGGCAACTCTTCAAGAAAGCGAGAACGCCCGCTGTGACTGGGGCCGTAGTAGTTGGCGCTAATAGCTGGAGCGGTCAGGATTAAGCGTCGCTGGGCACGGGTGAGAGCAACATAGAACAACCTCCGTTCTTCCTCCAATTGTTCGTTGCTATTCATGCTGCGTTGGTGGGGGAAGAGCCCCTCTGTCAGCCCGATCAGAAATACGACTTCCCACTCAAGTCCCTTGGCTTGATGAATCGTGGTCAGGGTCAAGTGTTCCTGATCTTCCCATTCCATCGATTCTCGGTCACTGACCAGGCTGTTGCCAACCAAGGAAAGTTCATTGAGGAAGGAATCCAGATCTGGATAGTTCCCAGCGAATTCCAGCAGGGACTGCAGGTCAGCCTCACGCTGTGGAGCGTTCTCGTAGGTATTGCGTAGAACTTCACGATAGAAGTTGAGGTAGACGACCTCAAGCATACGAGACACAGAAGTTTCCGGTACCAGCATTTGTCGAAAACACTCCTGCAGTTGATTCCAGTCTTCTCTTGCCTTGGCCGGAATCAACTTCTGCAGGGCTTCGTTATTCTGACTCAAGCGGACAGCCTGCTGTTCCTGAAAAACATTATAGATCTTGTGGGCCGTGACGTTCCCAATACCACGGACCTGCTTCAGCACCCGCATCCAGGAGATCTCGTCCAGAGGATTGAAGAGCACCTTGACGAAAGACAGTAGGTCCTTGACGTGAGCCTGTTCGAAGAACTTGATGCCTGAATGAATCTGGAAGGGAATGCCAGCTCTGGTCAGAGCAACTTGCAGGATGGCCGCTTGGGCATGAGTCCGGTAGAGCACGGCCATCTGATCCAGCGGAATCTCCTGGTCGCGGATTTGTAGGATCAGCTCGAGCAGAACATCAGCTTCTGCCTGTGGATCCCAGACTTGGTGGATCTGAGGGAGTGTTCCATCTGTCAGTTCAGTGAAGAGATTCTTTTCGAACTGCTCCTCGTTGTAATTGATGCTTTCATTCGCTACCTGCAGGATCTGCGGGGTACTGCGGTAATTCTGTTCCAACCGGTAAACCTTCGCTTGGTAGTATTCCGGGAAATCAAGAATATTCCGGAAGTTGGCACCACGCCAGCTGTAGATGGACTGTGCATCATCACCCACTACCATCAGGTTCCGATGAGGACGAGACAGGTAGTCGAGGATCTGAGCCTGAACCCGATTGGTGTCTTGGTATTCATCAACCAGCAAATGCTGAATTTGCTGACAGAGTGGCAGTTTGTCGTGATGTTGACGCAGCAGGTCCAGCCAGTTTTCCAATAGGTCATCAAAATCCATCACCTGATTGCGTCGCTTCTTGGTGCGGTAGCACTTGAGAATTTGGAGCATCGACTCGAGGTGCTGTTCCAGATAAGCATAGGGACTTCGCAGCAGATAGGCTTCCAGCCCAAAATCTCGCTCAATGTAAGGCCGTTGTTCCAGTAGCAAAGCCTCACAGGTCGTATTGAAGGCATTGGAAAAGACATTGCCGAGTACGGAAGCGTTGGGGAAGTGCTTGGAAGGTTTACCCATCACCTCGGCCAAGGCTGCTTTGAGCAGATCCTGTGAATCACCACTGTCAAGAATGCTGAAGTTGTGTTCATACTGCACTTGGGCGGCGTAGCGGCGTAGGAATCGGCTGGCAACACTGTGGAAAGTTCCGTGTAGCAGTCGAGGCCCACGATCCTGCTCGGGCATGAAGTGTGAGGCCCGGTGTGCCATCTCGTTGGCAGCTTTATTGGTGAAAGTCAGCAGCAAGATTGAATTGGCGGGTACTCCATTTCGCAGTAGTTGTCCTACCCGATGAGTAATCACCCGAGTTTTACCACTACCAGCTCCAGCAATCACAAGGGCTGGTCCTTGCTCGTGGAGGACGATCTGGCGCTGAGCTTCATTGAGAGAATCGAGCAGTGGATTGTTCATGCGGACAGTTGTTTATGAATGCAGAGGTAGAGTGTCTTTGGCCTAATGCCCAAGTTCCTGCAAAAATAGATAGATTGAAAATATACTGATCCCTGCTAGCCGATCAACTGGGGGATGGCATCATCTATAGTAGTTGCGCTTTAGGGTGACACATTAAAGCACTTTAGTCTCTCACAACTACAGCCGTTGTGGCAATTCATCGCAGAAAAAATTGAACAGGCACTAGCTGATGAGCTGATTCAGGTATTTATCAAATACTCTGCACCAGAATTTCATGAGCTATGTAATTCTCAGAGAATTCAGTGGACCGTTAAAGAAGCTCTGGCAGCGTCTCATCAAGGGCCTACTTTGTGCTGCTGTGCTGTTTACCTGAGAATAGTTGAAAAGCCTTTCTGGCTACAAACTAGCCGAATCTGAGTAGTGCTAGGTGCTGACAAGAAAATACCATAATTTTTGCATATTTAAATATTTCTTGATTACTTCAACAAATCAGTCTAAGAGTTCATTTGGAAACCTCTAAGTGATAGGCCTTGTGACAGTGGCTAAGCTGTTCAAAAAGGTTTCCATTCGCTGGCCTATTCAAGATCCAGCCAGTGAGCTCCTGGTGTGGGAAGTTTGTCCCTTCTCTTTCCACTTCCCACACCTCTGCATGAGACGTCATCAGGGAGATCTCGATTCCCACAAACTTTCCTGACCTCCCTCCGTTCGATTCAGTATTTTTTGGAAAGAGTGGTGGAATGCCTTGAAAATCCAAAACGACAACCATGTTCAGTAAGGTCTATATGGCACCAGCTGATTTTCGACGTTGGAGGAGGATTTTGGTTTGGAGCATTTTGACGGGGGGGACCGTGTGGTTATTGAATTTGATTTACCTTTGGAAACCCGAACTATTTTCTTCCCTCTATACTTTGATTGGTTTGTAGGGAGAGGCTTGTCCTGAAAGGGCCCCTAAGAGAACTTGTTCCCATTCTTGGCAAAGCGGGCGATTCCAGCATTTGTGCACCACCTTTAGCTACGCATCACATCCTCCAGCCTGATGCGAAGAGACCCTGCTGCTTTCTCGTTGTTCTAGGAACCGAGTGTCTGGGTGATAGCTGTGATGCGTTACTAACCCGATCAATAAAAGATTACACAAGAAATAATGGTTGACTGATTTGACTTAAATATCCCTCTCTGCTATTCTGTTCGACATCTTAGCATGGAGTTGCTGGAGGCAATTCTCCTGCTGAGTCCCGCGCTGTTGCCCAACCTAATTTGAAGACAAACCAATACAAAGGAGGAAGGCCCGTACTGCTTCTTACTGAACGGACTTGGATCATTCATTCATTTATTGAGGAGGCCCAATGTCTACAGCAAATGAGCACAACGTTTCCTGTTCCTGGAGGGATCTCAGATTCTTGGAGGAGAATCAGAAATCTGAGATTGATTTGTTGGAAAGTCTGATCGCCACCTTAGCTGCTAGTTGTTACTTCGGTGACTACCGAGTCATTGATGAACTTCTTGATCGTGTGGAACGCTATATGTCTCAGCGTTTCACGAAAGAAGAAGAGAAAATGCGTGGAGATCGGTATCCTCTCCTGCAAGCACATGCTGACGATCATCAGCTTGCCTTGCGGAGATTCATGAATGCCCATCAACGCTGGAAACGAGACAGAGACGAGATCCAACTGCGTCGGTTTCTAGAGCGAGATCATTGTGACTGGTACGCGATGCATCTGCATTATCACGATAACCCTGCTCACAGGTACTCTCCTGTGACAGCCAACTAAACTCTGATTCACTGGCTTCTAAAGTGTTCGCTTGCAGTCAGTGAAATCCCTAGGGGGAAGCCCTATTCGTTTTGGAGCTTCCCTGCTCTTTGTGGATCATCAGAACATAAATAGTCCTAAGTGGTGTTTTCAAAATTGAGCACAGTGGTGTTTGGAGTTGAATTGAGTTTCGTGGATTTAGTGAATAATCGATTTTGAAAGGGAATCAGAACCAGTTGTAAAGATCTCAAAAATCGCTGTTATCATCGTGTCGGTATCTGTTTTGATCATTGGTTAAGTTTGAATGGATCACCCTTTCCAACGTTCGGCTGAACAGGTTATTGATTACCGTGACTGCTAGGTGTCAGGCCCAATCTGATTTTTGTGCAGTTAGATCGAAAATGAGCTAGCAAAAGGAGGAACGCTTATGGAAGTGAAGTGTTTTTCTCTGAATCAGCGTCTTTTGGATCAGAGTGAAAAAAAATTCTTAGAGGCAGATCTTGAGAAATTCTTGGAGACTGCCGAAAGCCCCCAGTTGTTGGATAATGAAAATCAGTCAATGTGGTTGAAGAAATTTGTAGAGGGCTATCATCAATGGAAAGGTCGGCGTTTTCAAAACGGCCGTTATCCGATCTACTCTTATTTTGTGATTGAAGGAGTCAGGAAAGATCCGGAATAGTTTTGATATTCAGAGAATCAATCTGCCAGTACTTGGTATGTTCTGAACTCAGAACTAGGTTCGAATCCAGTAGTACAGGCGGCCGATGTACTCTCGAATTCCGGATGAGGTCCAGAAGAAGGCTTCTGCGTTTGGCAGAAAAGAGAGCCAGTCATACGGGCGATAGAGAAATTTAAAATCGGTTGGATAGGCCTCATTGACGACCCCTGCCTGGTTAAAAAGCAATTGGGCCCTTGGTAGATGGAAACTGGAGGTTACGAGGATCACACTGGAAATTCCATGGGTCTTGGTCAACTCAAGAACGGCTTGTGCCTCATCTGCGGTGTTCTCGACGATCTCTGTTAAGAGAATCCGATTGGGATCAATTCCCATTTGGATTGCCAGTGCCTTGAGCCTTTCTCCTTCCGGTGGCAGATCCATCCAGGGAATTTTTCCACGAGTAAAGATGATCGATTCCGCCTTGCCCGCCTCTAGTACCTGAAGTCCTGCAAAGAAGCGATCAGCATCATTCCATTGGGTTACCCACTCTTCTTCTGCTTTGAATCCATCGAGCATCCCACTCAAAACAACCACCGCTTGGTGGTTTTTCAGAGCTTCAACGGACTTGTAGGGATGCTCCGCTTCTAAGCCTTTCCAAATCAGAAAAGAGGTAAGGGGCAAAGAGCAGATCAATAGAAAAACGAGCGCCAGTGCGATCCATTTGATTTGACGCCACCACAAGCCGATCAGGAGTAGTAGGCAGACTAATCCGAGTGGAGAAACAATGAGCGGTAGAAACTTGTGGAGATAAATCAACGATGTTTACACGAAGAAGTGACCAATGGATGCAATGCCTTCGAGGAGGACAGATTGGTAACCATCCTCTCTGCGTTTATAGAGAGAAGATGGTTCAGGCTGCTTGGTCTTTATCTGACGCTTTGTCAACTAAATCAACCAGTTGTGGCAGGTAGAGTTTGAAGCAGGCTCCTCCTGATGTGTTTTCTGCTTCCAGGTTTCCTTGCAAGTGAAGAATTGCTAACATTCTGCTCATGTAGAGCCCAAGGCCAGTACCATTACGATCCATCTTGGTGGTGTAGTAGGGCTCAAAGATTTTTGTGAGGCCACCCTCATCGATTCCTCCCGCGTTGTCTTCCACTTCAATCAAGTAGCCACCGCTACCTCGCTCAGAAATCCTGATATTGAGCACTCGGAGAAGCTTGTCCTGGCGATCTTCCAGGGCTTCGATGGCATTTTGGATCAACTCCTTGCAGATGGAACGGATAAAATTCCCATGTTGAGTCGTGATTGTAGTCAACCCTTCATTGGTAACGACACAGCGGATCGCGGAGGTTTCCAAGCGTTTCTGCACGTCAGCGATTAGGGCCTGGATGATATTCGCCAGATCCATTGATTTCTGAGGTCGCCTGACATCCGAAAACACTTGGCGTACCTCGTTGATGGTATTGGAGAGATGCTGAGAAAGCCGCTGAATTTCTTCCAAGTTTTCATTCAGATAGCTATCTCCCTGATTGTTCAATTGATTGTGAACTTCCAATTTAGACGCTACTACAGAAATCGTACTCAGCGGTTGTCTCCAGTGGTGTGCCAACAGATTCAGCATTTCCCCCATGGAGGCGAGACGATCTTGAACTTTTTGATACTCCTGGCGCTTCCGATCAGTAATGTCCTGAGTGGTCCCAAAGAGGGCAATCACCTCATTCTGGGCATTGAGCAGAGGCGCCACGTGCGCGGAGAACCACTTTGTTTCTCCAGTAGTCTGGTCGGTGGCTCGATAATCAAATTGTACTTCAACCTTCTGAGTAATCACCTTGATGCGTGCATTTTCCGAGATTTTTCGATCCTCTGGAATACACATTTTTTCAAGGAACTCTTCATAATAGACGGTGGCGCCTAGAGGAACTCCATGCAGGCGATACATCTCTTCGCTGACCAAAATCTGCATGGTGGCCAGGTCAATCGTCCAGATCCCGGCTTTGGTTAATCGCTGAAGCTGGGCAAAGAGCTCCTGGGGATGTTGAATCCCTTCCACATTCGGTTTTACCGACTGAATTTTCTGTAGTACCTGAACGGGCTTATTGGTGGTTTGTTTCATGTTCCCCCTAAATGGCCTCTGAATTTCAGCGAGTAGAATTAATGACACCTATTGATCAGTATTTTTGGCAAGCAATAAAAGTTCAAAAATTCAGATTTTTTATTCAGACAAAAAATAGAATAAATAGTTTAGAGTGGCTTAACTTAAAGTTTTTTGTGAAAATCAAGTAATAAGATTTTTTATCTTAAAACATATACTTCATTCAGATTAGTTTTTGATATGCTAAGTTCGATTTTCATGTCATAATTGTTTCATAAAAAACATGAAATCCAATAATTATTGGTTTTAGAAGTGTAATTTTTTATCAAGATAATCGGTCTTTTCTTCAAAAAATAAAATACACGAATCAAAAACTATTTGATAATAGTGAATACTTGGTAGAACCGCCAGAAAGAAAGCCTAACCTTCAGATATCAGTTGTCCCTAAGGAAAAGCAAATGATTTGTGGAGGGTGTTAAAAATAACCTGATCGTTTGCGAACAAGAAAGTCAGTAATTTTGCTGGAGAAAAACAAAACTATTTGTAGCATTTTGTGTCAATTGAAAAGAACAATAACTGTAAGTTTGTGTATTTGTACGACTAAATATGTTATTGTTTGGTGACTGCTGAAGTAACCAAGAACTCTCTGAAAACAATCTGAATCGGCGAAGGAGGTTTACTGTGGGAATGGAAATCGAGCGAAAGTTTCTCGTGCTTAACGAAGATTGGAAGGTGGGTGCTACGGGTACTTTTTTACACCAAGGATATCTGAATCGTCACCCACAGCGCAGCGTTCGAGTACGCGTGAAGGGGCAGCAGGCCTTTCTGACGATTAAGGGGATGGTCTCCGAAATCTCACGATTCGAGTACGAATACCCAATTCCACTGGCTGATGCTCAGCATATGCTCAAGGAATTGTGTGAGCCACCAACCTTGGAAAAGACTCGTTATCTAGTGGAGTATGAAGGAATGTGCTGGGAAATTGATGAATTTCACGGAGACAACGCAGGCTTGGTGGTCGCAGAAATCGAATTGGAAAATGAGGAACAATCCTTTGCAAAGCCACCTTGGCTTGGTGAAGAAGTGAGTCAGGATTCCCGTTACCTGAATATCAACCTCTCTCAGCACCCTTATTGCCAATGGTAGCAACTGGCTACTTATTGATTCCTACCCCGTACATGCAAGTCGATCTGCATCTGGGTCTGATCGAGAACGGTCTTCTGTAAGTGCTGGACCATCTCTTTCTTGGCCTGCCGCTGCTCCTGATTGCCACGGTAGCGGATTTGTTCCTTGAGCAGCTTGTCGAGATCCAGATCAGGCTGAGCTGTGTCCTGCTCTTCGTCAAGCCTCCACAGTACGCCAAACAAACGAATTTTCATCCGACTCCCTCCTCTACGGCTAGGCCTTGTTCACTGCGTAGTTGGCCACATGCCCCTTGGATATCCTGTCCCTTGGAGATGCGTAAAGTTGCAACCACACCCCGATCCAGCAAGTAACGTTGAAAGCGCTGAATCTGCTCCCAATCAGAGCGTTGGTACTCACTGTCTGGTGCAGCATTGAAGGGAATCAGGTTGATCTTGAACTTCACTCCATGCAGTAGGCGGATCAAGGCTTTGGCGTCATCAATTGAATCCGTGATGCCCTTGAGCAGAATGTACTCAAAAGTGATGCGCTTACGGGCCTCAAGTGGGAATTCCTGGCAGACTTGAACCAACTGGGCCAGGTTGTAACGCTTGTTGACAGGCATCAAACGCCCACGGACCGTATCGGAGGAGCCATTCAGTGAAATCGCCAGGTTCGCCTTGACTCGTTCCTGGCCAAAACGGCGAATCTGTGGCACCAGTCCTGAGGTTGAGACTGTGACACGGCGCTGTGAGAAGTTGAAGCCGTACTCGTCAGTGAGAATCTCCAAGGCCGTCATGACCTGATCATAGTTGTGGAAAGGTTCTCCCATTCCCATAAAGACAATGTTGCGGAGTGGTAATCCAGTAGCATCTCTTCGAGCTTCAACCACTTGCTCCACGATCTCACCAGCGCTCAGGTTCCTGATCAGTCCCATTTTGCCTGTCACGCAGAAAGAACAACCCATCGCACAGCCCACCTGAGAGGAAACACACACCGTATGATGATCGTGGTGTGGCATCAGCACTGTCTCGATAGTCTTACCATCTTGCAGGCCAAGGAGGTACTTACGCGAGCCGTCTTTCGAGACTTGTTCTGCAACTCGGGTCAGGCGGGGGAGGTGGAAGTTGTCGATCAGCAATTGACGGGTGGACTTGGCCAGGTTGCTCATTCCGTCCCAGTCACTGACATCTTTTTGGTAGAGCCAGGTGAAGACTTGGTCTGCGCGGAAAGGGCGCTCGTTGTGCTCGGAGAACCAGTCGCGCAGGCGAGCCCGTGTCCAGTCTTTAAGATTGTGAAGGGTCATTGTGAATCAAATACAGACGACTGGAACGGGCGGGAAAGTCCGAAACAGAGGTGGGTAAGATGAAAGTAGTCGGCAATCAACCAGCTTCTTCGAGCACAAACTGATCGTACTCCTCATCGTCCAGCAAGTTGTCTTGCTCGTCCGGCTCACTGAGCGCTACACGGATCAACCAGCCTTCATCATAACAGTCTTCGTTGATCGTCTCTGGTCGATCAGCAAGCTCCGAATTGATATCGGTTACCTTGCCGGACATAGGCGAGAACAACGAAGAGACGGCTTTGACAGATTCGATAGTGCCAAATTCTTCACCAGCTTCCAACTCATCACCGACCGAGGGAAGCTCAACATAGACAATGTCTCCCAGCGACTTTTGCGCATGGAAGGTGATACCAATTTCGGCCTGGTTGCCATCTAGCCGAATCCATTCATGCTCACGCGTATATTTAAGATCTGACGGGGTCTGAGACATTTTCCCTCTTGGGCATCAATTCCACCTTGGAAGCCAGCAGTTACCTGCCATGAACAAATTAGTAACAGATCCTAAACAGAGAAACCGATTTGTCCAGAAAAAAATCAAGTAGAGCGGGAAATCTGATAAAAAGGTAGCCTCACAACTTCTGCAGCTAGCCGTCGCTTACGCACCTGTACAAGGAAGGTGCTGCCAATCTCGGACAACTCTGTGGGAACATAAGCCATCCCAATCGGAGCGTTGAGTGTTGGCGAAAGAAGACCACTCGTCACGCTGCCAACGGTCTGCTCTTCTTGATTCAGGATGGGAAAGCCATGACGGGGAATACCAAATTCCTGCATCTGAAAACCTACCAGCTTGCGCTGTGGATTCTCTTTGGAACGTAGCAGGGCTTCTTTACCAATGAAGTCGCCCTTCTCAGGCTTGATGATCCAACCCAGTCCCGCTTCGTATAGGGAAATATCCTGACCCAATTCGTGTCCATAGAGGTGTAGTCCACCTTCCAGGCGCAGACTATCTCGTGCACTCAGACCACAGGGTTCGATACCAAAAGAGGCACCTGCTTCCAACAGTTTTGTCCAGATGGCTTCCGCGTGCTGTGGCGACAGATACAGCTCAAATCCATCGCTGGCCGTGTAGCCGGTACGACTCAACAGCACAGGGCAACCGAGTAACTCTCCTTCCAGAAAGCGATAGTAGCGCAAGTCTCGAACGGGCAAATCACTGATTGATTCAAGCACATCCACAGCGAGAGGGCCCTGCAGTGCGAGCAAAGCGTAGTCACTGCCTACATTGCGTAGATTGGCACCAAACTGAGAGTTTTGTTCTTGCAACCAATTGAAATCCTGATCCTGGTTGGCTGCGTTGACGACCAGTAGGTAGCGCTCTTCTGCCAGACGATAGACGAGCAGATCATCCCAGGCTCCTCCTGCTGGGGTAGTCAGTGCGTTGTAGCGTGCGGCCCCAACTGGGATTTTTGAGATGTCGTTGCAGGTCGTGTATTGCAGCAAGTCCGCTGCTCTCGCTCCTTCCACCAGCAGTTCTCCCATGTGGCTGACGTCAAAGAGCCCTACAGCTTCTCGAACCGCTTGATGCTCCTGCTTATCGCTCTGATAGCGCACTGGCAAATGCCAGCCACCAAAGTCGGTCATGAAGGCACCGGATTGCAGATGCCAGTCATGCAGTGGGGTCTTATTTAAGGTAGTCGAACTCATGATTTAATTTCTCTGGAAGTGGGAACGAAGTGGCAGAAAGAGTCTATTCTCGGTGAGCGCCAGCCATTGGTTTCGGTTCGTAGTGGCGCATTGTGTAGGCCAGCGTCTGCCCAAGGGCTTTACGGCTGAAACCTGGAGGCACCAGCTGTGAAACGGAGCCGAGCCGTAGCGCCTCTTCTGGATTGAGCAGCTGCTCTTCGTAGCGTGTGGTTAGTCCGGCAAGAGCTTGATCACGAGTGGCTGCTGCTTCCAAGTTGGACATCCCAGCTGCCACGTTCTGCTCATATTGCTGATGGATATTTCGGAACTCATCCTTGTAGATATATTGCCGTCCAGCCGGTCCCATCACGGCGATACGCGCAGTTGGTAGGGAGAAGACAAAGTCTGCTCCAATGTGGTAGCTGTTCCAGGCACAATAGGCCCCACCAAAGGCGTTGCGTACAATCAGCGTTAGCCGTGGAACCCGCAGGTCAATGATGGCGTCCATCATCTCACGACCAGCTTGTACAATACCCAAAGTTTCCTGCTCGGATCCTGGTGCAAAGCCCGCAACATCCATCAGGAAGACAGTGGGAATGTTGTAGAGATTACAGAAGCGCACGAACTTGGCGACCTTGCGCGAAGCATGAACATCAATATTACCAGAGTTGAAAGCGCTATTGTTGCAGACAAATCCGGCAACATGCCCACCCAGACGAGCAAAGGCTGTGATTACCTGTCGGGCTCGGGAAGGTTGGATTTCGAAATAGTCCCCGTGGTCTACAATTTGTTGCAGAAAAAGTCGCATATCCAGTGGGGTGTTAAAGCCCGTTACTGGGTTGGAAAAAGTTTTTTCGAGCAGAACTTCTTCCTCTTCCACCTTCTCATCGAGGGAACCGAAAGAGTGGCTGAATGGGGCAAGTGAGTGATTGTTATCAGGCAGATAACTGAGCAGTCTCAAAGCTAGCCGCAAGGCGTCCAACTCGTCCGGGGCCTCCAGATCAACGACTCCACTCTGAGTATGCACCTTGGGCCCACCCAGATCATCTGGCGTGATGTCTTCGCCGAGTGCTTCACGCACAACGTTGGGACCCGTGAGCCCAAAAAATGTCTGCTGGGGTTGAATCAGGAAAGAACCTTGCCGAGGTAAATAGGCACCACCACCGGCATTGTAACCAAACATCAGCATGATGGAGGGAACAATTCCGCTGATCCGACGCATGGCCGCGAAGGCTTCTGAATAGCCATCCAGCCCACCCACACCGGCTGGTACAAACGCTCCTGCCGAGTCGTTCATACCGATCAGCGGAATTCCATGCTCGGCAGCCATCAGAATTTGACGGGCAACCTTGGCGCCGTTGGTGGCATCCATCGAACCCGCTCGAACAGTGAAATCATGACCGTAGAAGGCAACATCACGTCCCTGGATGTTAAGAATTCCTGTGACGATTGAAGCTCCATCGAGTTGAGGACCCCAATTCTGAAAAGTGATGTGGGGTTCCTGTTCAGTCAGAACTCGGATACGCTCCCAGATCGTCATCCGATCTTTACTGTGCTGTGTCCGAATCCGGTCCGGTCCACCTCCTCGACGAGGTAATTCGATTAACTCCTGACCACGTTGTACCATCCGAGCATAGGTCGAGACGGAAGCATCGGACTCGGTTTGTTTTGTCGCAAAGGGGTTGTCCAGACGGTAGCGTTCCAAGATCATTCTCCGGGCAGGAAAGCAAATGAAGGGCAGTTGTGAACTTGTGATTTCTACTGAGCCTTGTGCCCTAGGGCAAGCCAAAAGCCAGGCACTAGCTCTGGTTCCATCGGGCAAGTGTCAGGATCAGAACCAGGAATAGCAGGCAGTTGCCCCACGCTGCCAGAAAAGGTGGTAAGGCCCCTGCGTGACCGACTGCCAGAAAGATTTGGTTGAGAATCCAGGAGATGATGCCAAGAAATACAGCGATGGCCAGAGACTCAGCTGCCTTGCTCTGGCGATGATGAGTTGCTGCCAACAGGGCACCCAAGGCAACCATCAGGAAAAGTTGGGCGGGGTAGGCCAGTTTCTGAAACAATTCAACCCAGTGGCTCGTAGTGTCCAAGCCTTCCCGTTGTCGTTGTTCAATATCTTGCCAGAGTTCCAGCAATGGAAGATAGTGTGGATCTCTGCGCGGTTGAAAGGAGAGCAGTGGTAGGTCACTGGTGGATAGTTGTCGCGATTCCTGTTCTTCCAATCGCATTCCTGAGTCATCGAATTGCCGTTCAGCAACAGCTTGTAGTTCCCAGCCCTCCGGTTTTCGTTGCGCTTTGTTGGCCTGCAAGGATTCCTGAAGTAGGTGCCGTGGTTCTCGTAGCCAAGAGAAGCGAGCCAATTGTTCAACCTCTCCGTTAGGCTGACGTGGACCGAAATATACAATAGCTCGATCACCGTCTAGCTTCCACTGTGCTGGCAAACCGGTAGCCACTCCTGCATTGCCCCAGTGTTTCTGCATCCAGGGCTGAGCGTAATTCTGCAATAAATAACCAGCGAGCGCTATACCACAGGCAGTAATCAGGAAGGGCCGAATTAACTGCCAGGAGCCAGCTCCAACCGCTCGCATGGCAATCACTTCTGAGGTTCGACTGAGTGCGCTGAACGCTGCAATGGTTGCGAGCAGTACGGTTACAGGTGTGGTCAATTCCAGCAGCAAGGGTAGCAACAAGGCGGTCTGACGTAGGAAGGCTAAAAAGCCGGACCAACTGTCAAAGGCTTGGTTGAGATCGTTGACTAGGTTGCCCAGTGAGGTGATGGCTACGAAAGCCAACAGGAAGAGAGCGAAAAAACGCAGGAACTCAAGGGCAAGGTATCGTGAAAGAATGGAAAACATGAAAGTGCAGCAGTTTTTGCCTACTCTGAGAGATTAATTATTGCAGATTGTCCGCAGCCAGCAGATCATCCTTGGTTGTTGGAACTGATCCTGAGAAGATAGACTTGCCTTCGTTAGAAATCCACGGTTTTTGGGAGTGCTCTTGTCAGAAGGCATAGTACTGGAAAAACTGGGGAAGATCAGCTAGTCTTCGTCTCTTCCAAGCTGATTCACAGGCAATCGGAAGGCCATTTGTACCCGGAAACGCCCTAAGGAAACGAGATGTCAAATTCAGTCCTGGTCTTTGAAGAAAATAAGGCAATACAAGGACTGATTGCCTCGACGATCAGTGATCAGGTCGAGCTTTGGCAGGAGAGTCGCCCTGATGCCTTCCTGCAGTTGGCAGATCGCTATTCTCCCAGCCTGATCTTCATCAGCAACGCTGACCAGCAGCAAGACTACGCCCTTTGTCGGCAACTGCAGCAGCACTCGTCTCTGAGTCAGGTGCCCAAGGTGTTGCTGGTTAACGCCAGAGATGATGTCAACGAGTCCCTGCTGGAGCAATTTGGGCTTCAAGGGATGATTCGCAAGCCTTTTGAGGCAGCGACGTTGCAGGAACACATCCAGCGCTACCTGCCCAGTGTGGAACTGCAGAGCGAACCGATGGATTCTGCAGAAGAAGTCAATGTCTTTGATGATGAGATGCTTGGTCTGATTCAGGACAATGGCGAGTCGGTGGATGAGACGCTGTTCGATGAAGACACTGGTTGGAGCGGCTCTGCAACAGGTGAACTGCCAGAAGAAGATGAGTTGGATGAAGAGTCCCCAGTGAGCTTGCCCAATGTGTCTGATCAAGCTGCTGCTCCCAAGCAAATTCACCCTCCTGTGGTGGAAGAGGATTCTGTTCCGGATGTAGATTTTGCAGAGGACATTGCAGAGGAAGAAGATTTGAATGCAGACGAAATAGAGATCGTTCCGTCTGTCGCAGTAGCAGAAGATCTTGGTACAGAAGAAACAGAAATAGTGTTATCTGAAGAGACTGATTCATCCGATGAAGATGAAGAGGTTCAGTCATTGGATGAATTACTCGGTGCAGAGGCTGCGATGGAAGAGCAGCCTGGTCTGGTTCAACACGATGATATGGTCCTGAATGCAAATGAAGGGCTGAGTTTGGTCGATCTTGAAGGTGAGATCATGGATTCCGAACAAAATGAGATTGAGGAAACTCTGACAGACGAAACTTCCACAGCAGAAGCTGAAACAGATACTGCTGCTGGAGAGGATTTGGTGTCAGACGAATCGGAGGGACCCTTCGCTGATCTGGATTTAGATCTTGATGAAGACGAAGAACTTCTCGACGCTTCAGCACTGGACTCAGCAGAGGAGTCTACCGAAGAATTGGGAGATCCGGAAGAAGAGCCTGTCTTCACAGACTCGGATAGTGCTTTTGATATCCCTCCTGCGGCAGAATGGTCTGAAGAGGAAGAACTGGCTACCGATGCTTCAGAAGAGCTTGAGTCCACAACCAACGATAGCGGATTTGAGATTCCACCGTTGGAACTGGACGAAGAACAGGATCTAACAATGTTGGCAGAGGAATGGGAGGAACCACTGTCTTCCGTGGAGGGAGATGATGATATGGAGATTCCACCGCTAGAAATGAGTGAAGAAGAGGAAGACCTGCTGGTGGATGACTGGCAAGAACCTGCGGAGGTCTCTTCTGAAGAACTTGCTGAAACAGAAGATGTGGCACTCGCTCCGGACGAACTGGCGGAGGACGAAGATGATTTTGCACTCTTCGAAGAAATCGATGAAGACGATTGGAAGGAAGCCGCTGTAGCCGCCAAAGCAGCAGTAGAGGCTGCTCCAACGGTTGTGCCTGTGGTGTCGACACCTCCAGTCAAAGATGCTTATCGTGGACCGATTATCACCTCATCGCAGGGGTTGGTAATGGAAAACGTTGATATTCACCAAAACGATTTCGATGTTGATTTGGATATCTGGAGTCGCACTCCTGATGTGGATCAGGTTCTGCGCGACGATGTCACTCCCATTTCACTGAGTGAGAATGATTTTGATCCGGTACTGCCTGCTTTGTCAACGGTAGAGGTCATCCAAGGACCCTTGCGTACTCGCTACACTCCGAATGTGCGCGAAATGGATTATTATCTGGCTGCTACCACTCTAGAAGATGAGGAACTAGCAGAAACACTGACCAACAATGATAGTGTGTTGCTCACAGAATCAGGAGCAGCAACGGGGGACGGAGGACTAGCCGCAGTAATAGAAGACTTTGAGGCAACAGCCGTACTGGCGATCGGTGCTGATGATGAAGAATTGGAAGAATTCCACCTCACTCTGGATGAAGATGATGAGCTGATGCTAGAGCCCGAAGAAGAAGAGTTTACCCTGGTTGAAGAAGAGCTGCCGGACTCCTCAGCAATAGATCTATCAGTGGAAGAAGAGGAAGATGACTTGTCAGCAGATGAGGTCGAACATCCGGATCTGTTTGCCGAAGCAGACTTGCCTTTGCTGGATGAGGCTGAAGAAACAGATGTGACAGAACCCGAGCCAGCAGAGGAAGAAGTCATTAAAGAAGAGACTCCGGTTGTTGAGAAGAAGAAGTGGCGACGCCAGGTCTTTGAGCAAGATCTTGAAGAGTTACAGCCTCCTCCTGCTCCAGTTGTCGAAGAGATTGCACCTGAAGAAGAAATTGAGTTGCCGATTGTTGAGGACGAATTCCTAGCTGCTGCAGAGGTGGATTCTTCAGAAGAAGTTGAGGAGGAGGATGAACTGGCAGCAGAGTCGATGCTCAGCGAACTGGAAGGTCTTGATCAGGAGATGGCAGATTTGGAACAGCAAGAGGTTGAATTGACAGAAATACCAGAAGATGAAGCACTGGTTACCTTGGATGACGAAATGTCTGGTGACCCAATGGCTGAAGGCGAACCTGAAATTTTGGAAGAAGAGACATTTGAGGATTGGGGCGATGCGGTGGAGGCTCTGGAAGAGGAGTCAGAGGAAGTAGCGAGTGCTGAGCCCGAAGGTGAACCCGAGGTTTTGGAAGAAGAGACATTTGAGGATTGGGGTGATGCGGTGGAGGCCCTGGAAGAGGAATCAGAGGAAGTAGCGAGTGCTGAGCCCGAAGGTGAACCCGAGGTTTTGGAAGAAGAGACATTTGAGGATTGGGGCGATGCGGTGGAGGCTCTGGAAGAGGAATCAGAGGAAGTAGCGAGTGCTGAGCCCGAAGGTGAACCTGAAGTTTTGGAAGAAGAGACGTTTGAGGATTGGGGTGATGCGGTAGAGGCTCTGGAAGAGGAGTCAGAGGAAGTAGCGAGTGCTGAGCCCGAAGGTGAACCCGAGGTTTTGGAAGAAGAGACATTTGAGGATTGGGGTGATGCGGTGGAGGCTCTGGAAGAGGAATCAGAGGAAGTAGCGAGTGCTGAGCCCGAAGGTGAACCTGAAGTTTTGGAAGAAGAGACGTTTGAGGACTGGGGCGATGCGGTGGAGGCCCTGGAAGAGGAATCAGAGGAAGTAGCGAGTGCCGAGCCCGAAGGTGAACCCGAGGTTTTGGAAGAAGAGACGTTTGAGGATTGGGGTGAAGCTGTGGAAGCCTTGGAAGATGAATCCGATAGCCCACCACCAGTAGAAACTCCTGCCGTTGCTGCTTCGACAGCTACCGAAATTCCAGCAGGCATGGGATCATTAGATACAGTGATTGAGGGTATGATCACACGATCTGTACAGAAAGCTGTCGCAGATGCAATGCCTCAGATCGTTGAGCGGATTGTTCAGGAACTTCGACAGCCCCGCCCATGAAATGGCCCGTCCCATTGTTCAGGATTATGAAGCCATCCAACTGAGCCAAGCTATCACTGATCGTAAGCAACTACGATTAGTGTTCTTGGATGGAGATACCCTTGTCGAGACAGTCCGCTGGCACACTCCGGCCTGGATTGGTCTGCGTGACGGCAAGGTCATCAACAAGCAAGCCCTCAAGTTCTGGGAGCCGCTTGATCCCTAAAGATCCATCTGTTCGTCACATCCCGCACTGAAATCCCAACCAAACCAACATGACACAGGCGTCCACTGTCCAGCGTATGCAGGAACTCACTGAGTTGATCCATGGGCACAACGCACGCTACTATTTGAGTACTCCGACGATTAGTGATGAGAGTTTCGATGCTCTGGTAAGGGAATTGGCGCAACTGGAGGCCAGCTATCCAGAATTGCGTGATCCTTCCTCTCCCCTGCTGCGTATCACCGCAACCCCACTGAGTACTTTTCCTTCGCGTTCCCATCGAATTCCAATGCTCAGCCTGAGCAATGCCTATTCTCTTGAAGAAGTTGTAAATTGGGACACTAGCGTACGACGCCTGCTGGAGGTACCCCAAGTAGAGTATGTCGGCGAATTGAAGATCGATGGACTGGCGGTATCGCTGATTTATGAGCGAGGCCGTCTGGAAGCCGGAGTCACCAGAGGGGATGGCCAAGTTGGCGATGAGATCACTCCGAACCTGCTGACAATTGCCAATCTGCCATTACAGTTGCCTGAGCCAATCAATCTGGAAGTCCGTGGAGAGGTCTATCTGCCTCATCTCAGTTTTGAAAAACTCAACGCTCGAAGGCAAGCAGAGGGAGAACCTCTCTTCAAAAATCCACGTAACGCAGCTGCAGGCACGCTGCGGCTGTTGGATACAGCAGAAGTTCGTCGTCGTCGATTGCAGATCCTGATTTATGCAGTTGCTCAGGGCTCAAATAAAACTTCTCACTATGCCAATCTTCAGTGGCTAGGAGAGCTGGGTTTCCCAATCAATCCAGCGACACGCCTCTTACCCGACTGGGATTCGGTCAAGAACTTTCTGGAACATTGGGAGAGCGAGCGTCATCACCTCGATTACGATGTGGATGGGATTGTGCTGAAGGCGAATTCATTGGAAGACCAGGCAGCTCTCGGAATGACTGCCAAATCTCCACGCTGGGCTGTCGCCTTCAAGTTTACTGCAGAACAAGCAGTTTCCACACTGCGTGAGATTGAAATCGGGGTAGGCCGAACAGGAGTTCTCACTCCAGTGGCGCTCCTGGATCCAGTAGAATTGAATGGGACCACGGTGTCGCGAGCAACCCTGCACAATTATGATCAGATTGAGCGACTTCAACTCCGCTTGGGAGATCAGGTACTGGTGGAGAAGGGGGGAGAAATCATCCCAAAAATCGTGGCTGTGCACCTGCCTGCTCCTGTGAGTGAATCTGGGCCGATTGATCCACCAACAGCCTGTCCAGCCTGTGACAGCCTAGCAATTCAGTACCCAGGTGAGATCGACTGGCGTTGTCCAAATCCGGAATGTCCCGCACAGCTACAAGAACGGTTACTACACTTTGTCTCTCGCCGAGCAATGGACATTGATGCCGTCGGTCCAGCACTACTGGATCAACTACTGAATCGCCAATTGGTACGGAGTGCTGCTGATCTTTACCGATTACAGATCGAGGACTTGACACCCTTGGAAAGGATGGGACTCAAGTCTGCACAGAATGTGGTGCTGGCCATCGACCAATCAAGACAAAGACCCCTCCCTCGCTTTTTGCACGCGCTCGGTATCCCGCATGTGGGTGAAAAGACTGCCCAATTGCTGGCACGTAACTACGGTTCATTGGAGGCTCTTCAACAAGCAGATCAGGAAGAATTGGCGGCAATCCATGAGATTGGCCCAGTGATCGCTGAAAGTGTAGCCCGCTACTTCCGTAGTACAGAAACCAAAGCACTGCTTCAGGAATTGTGGGACGCTGGGGTGAGACCACAGGAACTACAGGTTCAGCAGGCTCCTGATTCACCACTAAAAGGGAAAACCGTGGTGCTTACAGGAGCACTCTCGGAGCCAAGAGATGTTTGGCAACAGCGCCTGGAAGACGCAGGAGCCCGAATTTCTGGAAGTGTTTCTAAGAAAACAGATTATGTTTTGGCTGGAGAAAAAGCAGGTTCCAAGCTGGAGAAAGCTGAGAAATTGAAAGTCTCTGTGATCAGTGAGGATCAAGCTCGGAGTTGGTTGAGTGGTTCATCCAATAACGAATGATAGCCTTCCTGATAAGTGGGATAGCGCAGCAACAGTCCCGTAGATTGGAGACGCTGATTTGAAATTCTACGCTCGAGGAAAGGGACAGCTGCCTCCGGCTCAGCAAGCAACTCATGATTTTCTGGTGACAAGACTGCTGGACGTTGCTTCGTACACCACTGAGCCACTCGCAGTGAGGGTAGTGGTTGATGATCGACGGCATTGATGCAGGAAGGCAGCTCGGGCTGCAGAATCAGCAGGTGTATCAACCGTGCGAGATCTTCCACGTGAATGCGGTGGGTAGGCTGATGTGGAGACGTAGGCATCGCTTGGCCATTGCGCAGTCGTTGCCAGAGATTACGTTTGGGTCCGTAGATACCTCCTGGACGAACCACTTGTAAATCGAACGCCTCTCCTAGCAGATCTTCTGTTTGTTTTCTCAGCTCGCCGGAAAGAGAGTCTGGCTCTTCTCTAGTGTCCTCTGTCCAAACTCCTGCCCGTTTGGGATATATTCCTGTTGTGGAAACGTAGAGTAAGCGCGAACAAGCTGGCCGATGCTCACGCATCCAGGCAGACCACTGCTGTAAGTGATTTCGGTTGGCCTCCAAATCACGGATGGGTGGGATGGTCAAGATGAGCGTTGCCGATTGCACTGGCAGGACTTGCCAACTCGAAGTCTGAGTCCAGTCAAAGGGTAAGACTGGCAGCGGCTGTTGTGTGAGAATCGCAGGATATGACGAGGGACGACAGGTCCCCCAGGATTGTGGTGACCAAGGAACCAACCGCGCTAGGGTAGAGCCCAGATAGCCTAGGCCAAGAATACCAACGGTTGGCTCCATCAGGTTCAGTGCCGGACAGAATCGAAAGAGGAAGATTGTGCAGAGGCAACTGCCCGAGCATAGGATTTGGGCATGTCAGACTGTAGCAAACTACCTGGCTCCAGATATTCGTAGATTTCCCCGTAGTGCTTGATCTCTGTCGAACTGACCCGTCGCATTAGATGCCAGGGTCGCAGATTGTCTGTATCTTTCAGGCCCATTGCGCCAATGATCTCGCAGACACTCTTCTCCAAGTTCTTGTGCAGGTTATAGACACGCACTTTCTTGTCTGATGGATCCAGGCCATACATCAGGGTTCGGTCTTGGGTGGCTACCCCGACTGGGCAGCGATTCGTGTTGCACTTGAGTGCTTGAATACAACCAAGCGCCATCATCATTGCCCGAGCCGAGTTACAGAGATCAGCTCCAAGTGCTAGACGCTTGACGATACCGAAGCCCGACATCACCTTCCCACTGCTGATGACTCGAATGTCCTTACGGAGGTCAAATCCAGTGAGTGCGTTGTGTACAAAGATCAAACCTTCGCTCAGAGGGCTACCAATATTGTTAGTAAATTCCAGTGGGGCTGCACCGGTTCCACCCTCTCCACCATCGACGGTAATGAAATCAGGCTTGATCCCAGTTTCATGCATCGCCTTACAGATGGCCAGAAATTCACGTCGTTTGCCCACACAGAGTTTGAAGCCAACCGGCTTGCCTCCTGATTTCTCTCGCAGCAACTGAACAAATTCAATCAATTCCAAGGGAGTCGAGAACGCTGAATGCCCTGGAGGTGAATTGACATCCTGTCCCATCGGTACACCACGAATTTCTGCAATTTCCTTGGTTAGTTTGGCTGCAGGCAGAATCCCACCGTGTCCGGGCTTGGCTCCTTGAGAGAGTTTGATCTCAATCATCTTTACTTGGTCCTGAGAGGCCTTCTCTGCAAATTTTTCAGCGCTGAAGCTTCCATCATTGTTGCGGCAGGCAAAGTAACCCGTACCAATCT
>Ga0255776_10001518_pt1 | contig 26377 bp, 34 predicted proteins | sample 071ome_19_FD_179974 | JGI IMG/M metagenome (GOLD analysis project Ga0255776, IMG submission 179974) | Coastal salt marsh microbial communities from the Groves Creek Marsh, Skidaway Island, Georgia - 071413AT metaG (version 2) | ecosystem: Environmental > Aquatic > Marine > Intertidal zone >... | reverse complement strand
AAGAAGCGACCAGACCTAGATGATCTGGAAGCAGGCGACCCTAACAACAATAGATATCACAACAAAGAGGATAAGATATGAGTATTGAAAGAGATGGTGACGGATTCCTAATCCGTATGTGTGATTGGACGGAAGATGTTATGCGTGAAATGATGCAGGCAGACGGTGTAGAGCTTACAGAAGAAAAAGTAAAGCACATCAACCTTGCTCGAGATATGTACGCAGACACAAGTATGGTGCCAAGAGTAAAAGACTTTGGTAAAGCACTTGGTATGGACCGTAAAGCAAAAGGCTTGTACGACGAATGGAAGACTGGTCCAATGAAACAGATTGCCAAGTATGGCGGCTTACCAAAACCAACCGGCTGTGTGTAATGGCTGATCTATTTGTATATGGTAGTGTAGTTGTTTGGTTAGGCTTACTAACCTGGATGCTGTTCTGGGAGGACTAATGAAACTCCATGATGGGCACAAATGGCTTATTACTTTAGTAATAGTGTCATTAATACTTTTTATATACCCATAAAAATATTCAGTGCTATATCCTCTCACTTTTGGAAAATACGGCTTGACATTTTCATAAATAACTGTATAATAATATTATTGTTTACTTATATAGTAAACACACAATCAGAAGGCGACCCAAGTAGCGATGCATAAAAGGCTACAACAAGTCGCCTTTTTTTATGGCTAAATTTTCGGAGAATAGAAATGGTCGGTACAAGTTGTAATGAAAAGAATTGTCCAGGAGCATTCAGTGTAATGTTCGTAGGACTTGTAATGTTTGTAACAGTGATGTTTGGCTTTGTTACAGACGCAAAAGCACAGGAAGTGGTAGTTAGTTTTGAAAGGGAACTACCAAACAAAACAGTAAACTTCAAAAGAACATTTGAAGATAAAGACTCATTTGAGATGTGGCTTTCAGCACGATTAGAAGACAAAGGCTGTGACCCTTATCTCAAATATATGTTAATAGATTTTAAACCAGAGGAGACAATCTAATGAAAACTTTAATCGCAGTAGCAGTAGCAACAGTAGTATCAGGTGCGGCATTCGCACATTCAGTAAACGGCAACAACCACGCAGGTGAAGGCGTAGGTTATATGGATAACCGTTTCGTACAAGACGGTCGTGCTTATGGCAACGGCAATGGTAGAGCCAAGGGTGGTTTCAACTTCGGTATGAACTTCTCAGGCGATGCTGACATGGACGGTGCGTTCGATGGCAATGCCAACAATGTGTTCAGCAACGAAGGTTATGGTAGCAACCGTGGTTACTACTATGGCAACGGACACGGCTTCCCAGCATACTACAACAACTAGTATTACTTTAGTAATATAAAAACTATTACTAAAAACCTAGTAAATAACGCCCACATTGCTTGACTTTGTGGGCGTTTTCTGTTTAAATAATAGTATGTTCAACTACCGAAGACCGCAATGGCAAAAGAACTTTATAACACACCCAACCTTGATGAACTCGAGAATGGACCTTGGCCTTCATTCGTAACAGGCCTAAAAAGACTAGCAACAGATGAACACGACGGCGCCGGAATGGTACGTGATGTTCTTGCTACACTAGAAACTTCCTACGTAACTAAAAAAGGATATTGGAAAGGCGGCACTGTTGGTGTTGTTGGTTATGGCGGCGGCATCATTCCTCGCTTTAATGAACTAAAAGATGAGAATGGTGATTACAAATTCAAAGACGCAGGTCAGTTTCACACACTGAGAATTCAACCTCCTGCGGGTATGCACTACACATCACAACTACTACGTGACTTGTCAGATATGTTTGTTGACAACGGCGGCAGTGGACTTATTGCCTTTCACGGACAGAGTGGTGATATCATGATGCAGGGAGCAGATGAAGAAGGTGTTCAAAAAATATTTAACGCTCTTAATGACTACGGTTTTGATTTGGGCGGGGCTGGTCCTGCTGTACGAACTGGAATGTCTTGTGTGGGAGCAGCACGATGTGAAATGTCAAACGCTAATGAACAAGCAATACTTAGAACACTTGTTAATGCGTTCTTAGATGATATGCACAGACCAGCATTACCTTACAAATTTAAGTTTAAAGTGTCAGGTTGTGCTAATGACTGTATGAACAGTATAGAACGTTCGGATATGAGTACGATAGGCACATGGAGGGACGACATAAAAATCAACCAAACAGCATGGAAGCGAATGGTTGAGGATAAAGGGGTAGACTATGTTATCAACAACATCACTAGCCGTTGTCCTACTAACGCAATGCAATTGGATACTAATACAAGTGAACTTACCATCGACAATTCAAATTGTGTCAAGTGTATGCATTGCTTGAATGTTACTTCTCCACTTACTCACAAGTACATTGAAGAACTAACTGACGATCCAATACTTGCACCAGGAGACGACAAAGGCGTAACAATATGTGTAGGGGGCAAACGTACACTTAAGATTGGAGACCTATTTGGTACAGTTGTTGTTCCATTCCTAAAAGTAGAAACTGCTGAAGACTATGAATACATAGAGGAACTAGCAGGCGAGATGATTGACTTCTTTGCTGAGAACGCATTGGAACACGAGCGCACAGGAGAAATGATTGAAAGAATTGGTATTGTTAATTTCCTCGAAGGAATTGGGTTGGATGTTGATCCTAATATGGTTAACAGCCCTAGGTATATGTCTTACGTTCGTATGGACCGTTGGGATGAAGAAGCAACCAAATGGTTTGAAAACAAAGCAGAGAAAGTAGCCTAGTGTGGGTACTTGTGTTCTTAATGCTTCAAGGCGATGCTGTCATAGTGAAACGACTAAACACCTTTGAAGCAGAAGAACAATGTGTTTTTAAACAATACGAGTTTATGCCTTACTTAGAAAAAGGCGAAGCACTTGAATGTTGGAGGGTAAGTGAATGACTTATATATGTTCTGTTTGTAACAAAAGGTTTCTCAATTTAATATATCACACGCCCGACAGGAGTCGAGTTTTCTGCTCACCTGAATGTAGCCACAAGTGGGTAATATCTAAGGATTCACTTTTAAATATTAGACTAAACTAATATCATAAATATTTCTGTTGACTTTTAATTTGTGCAATGCACAGTGTCAACATGTAGTAAAAATTATCCCTAGGGATAGAATATATAAGGAAATATAATGAAAAAACTTATAATCGCAATGGCCTTTCTTTTTGGCTTAACTACCTCAGCATTTGCAGAGGATTTTGATAAAACTGGTATTTCACTTTCAGCAGAAGGCGAAAAGTTTGGTGTATCGCTTTCAACAGGCGCTACTCGTGACTTTTCACAAGAAGCGAATGTGTTAGGTGCATACACAACAGCACTTCCAGTAAATCTTGGAATTCAGTACATTGAAAACGGAGCAATAAAAGACTATCGTTTAAACGTATTTAAACGAGGTGATGTTGCTCTTTCAAATCTTAACTTCTATGGTGTAGCAGAAGCACACTATGATTTTGGTGATTCCTATGATAAAAACGAACTAAAACTAAGTCCTTATGTAGGTGTAGAACTTACAGATGCAGGCTTTGTTCCTTTCGTTGAAGCAGGTTATGACTTTAAATCTGTAGAAGGTGATTATCTAGACTTTAGCAGAGCTGATAGTTATGGCAAAGTTGGAGTTAGAATTCCTGTAACAACAAATACTACAATTGACGTAGCATTGTTACAGAAGATGGATACAGATTTTAACAAAACTGATAGAGAAGCTCTAGTTGGTTTTAACGTAAAGTTTTAATCCATACCACCTAAAAGAGTGTTGCAGAGATGTAACACTCTTTTCTTTTCTCTGCCACACCTAGGGCAAATGCTGCACCGCAATGATAATTAATATTGTGAGCAAAACGATCCCACCTGCTCAATCAAAATAATAATAAGAAGGAAATTTATCAATGCGTACATTCGTACTAGCTATGGTAGCCGCAATGGCTGCAACATCTGCGACAGCAATGGACTTACCAGTTCCGGGCTTGGCGCTAAACACAGACGTAGTAGCACAACACAAAGTTGATGCAGAAGCAACTACACTAACACTTACTCCAGAACTAGAGTTTACACCAGCAGATGGTCCTCTAACTCTAACAGCAAACACAACATTCAATGTATGGGACAACACAAACAGTTTCACACTAGAAGATGAGTTTGATCATATGCCAACAATTAACTTTGGTGCAGTATATGCTCTACCAACAATGAGCAACGTAGAACTAGAACTAGGTACATCATATGACCTAGAAGCAAAAGAGCGTGGCGAGATTACAGCAACAGCTACATTCTCGTTCTAAGATAAACACACAGAACAAAGCGGTGTCAAGGGGCAGGGAAACTTGCCCCTTTATTCTTGATAAATAATGTTAGCACTTTATAACTTAGGAGGCTAATATGGCTAAAGCAGCAGTTGGATTTGCATCAAAGCATGTAGGTTACAAAAAGAAAACCTCTAGCAGCGGCAAACCATCAATGGTAAAGTTCAGTTCCATGAACAAAACAAGAAAAGCATCTTACAAAAAATATAGAGGGCAAGGAAGATAGCATTTAGAGCGCAGGGGGCTGCGCTCTTTAAACTCACTGAGGGGAACAAAAATGAGTCATCAAAATGAATATGATGTCGTTCTATTAAAATGTGTAGACGGCGATACAGTTGATGTAGACATTGACTTAGGCTTTGGTATCTGGCTAAAGGACGAGCGTGTACGCATTATGGGCATTGACACACCAGAGTCAAGAACAAGTGACAAAGTAGAAAAACTGTTTGGCACAGCAGCAAAGAACAGATTAAAAGAACTGCTACACGACGGCGGCAAACTTATTACTACAGAAGATAGGAACGGAGAAGATATGAAAGGCAAGTTTGGACGTATCTTAGGTGACTTTTGGGTAGAGCGTTATGAAGGCAAGCGTGAACGTGTAACAGACATTATGATCGAAGAAGGACATTGTGTTGCATACTTCGGCGGAAGCAAAGAAGAAATCCAAATCAAGCACATGGCCAACAGACAGAAGTTATTACGTGAAGGCATCGTTGATCGTGCAGAGTATGACGAAGCAGTCAAACTTATGGAAGGCAAATAAATTAGGATAAATACAGTACGTTCATCCTACGGGACGGAAGTAGCATAAAGCGAAGGAACGCACTTTAACCCTTTAAATAGGAGGAGTGTAATGGACAAATTCACTTTTTGGTGCTTCGCCCGACTAATCAAACAGCACCATAAAAACAAAGTAAATTTTATTTTGGCAAAATAATCTTTGACAAACATATAAAACCCTGCTATAGTATACGTAATGTTAACTAAAGAAAGCAGGGTTTTATTATGACTATGCATTTGGCAAGAGGTCTAACAACCATCAACACCAAAAAGCCTAAGAAGAAAAAACTAACCCAAAAAGATATTGAACGCTATACTGTTGAGTGGCGAAAATATAACAAGAACATGCGTAGAAACAATATGCATGATATGCAGTATGCTACTGTAGAAGATTACATTGCATATTGTCGCGGCGAAGTTAAATTCAAACCAAACACAAAACGTGAACGATATATTCCTCCAGTTACTAGAGAAGATCCTACCCGGAATATTCCTTCTATGATGGAGAAAATGATTGCTGATGGCACGTGGGCCAAGCAAAGCGGCGGCACTCCTAAGAAAGAATCACTAAAGTATACTGGTACTCTTATCAAAGGTATTGCAACTATGCACAAATCAAATGCTGTGCCGATTATCAATCAACAACAGGCTAAAGACATTGCAAATATGCGAAGAAGTTAACTATATGTTTTATGTATTTTTAGAAGGATCTAAATATATTATGAAGAAAATATTTACAATACCGTTCATGGTACTCATTCTATTGACTAATGTTTCTGCTCTTGCAGATGCTGACACGTTACTTCCTGGACCAAAAGATAATGGAGAACTTTATTCTCAAGAACACAATCAACAGGAATATTGTATGGCTATGAATATCTATCACGAAGCACGTGGTGATAATTTAGCAGGCAAATATGCTGTAGCCGATGTTGTATTAAATCGAGTACAAGACACTCGTTATCCAAATACAATTTGTGAAGTAGTAATGGAAGGTCCTGTTAAAGAAAGTTGGAAAACAAAACAAGATCCAAATCTACCAGATGATCAGCGTGTGTATAATCCAGTTCGTAATCGTTGTCAATTTAGTTGGTGGTGTGACGGACGAGATGACACTCCATATAATTTAGATCGTTGGAGAGAATCTCAAGAAATTGCATACATGATTATTACTTATGGCAATTATAGAGGTATTGCTGAAGGAGCAACCCACTATCATGCAACATATGTGAATCCAAGTTGGAACAGGCGTATGCAACATGTAGGAAGGATCGGAGAACATCTGTTCTTTAGATCTAATTAATTTTACCAAAACTTATTGACTTTTATATACATTCGTGTATACTTAAGAATATTAACAATGCTTTTATGGAGGCAATTATGAAAGGCACTTTTAAGGCGATAACAGCGGCAGTTGCATTAATAGCAATGGCAGGCTGTTCGACTACTACAACTATTGCAGAACGTGATACGTATGCCCAACCTAGTTGGTATGCAAGTTGCGCTCAAGCAGGCACCGAAGGTTTCTTTTGGTGGAAAGAAGAATACGCATATGCATGTGGCGCAGGTGAATCAATTCATCAGCAAGCCGCAGAAGAACAAATGTATGCAATCGCAATGAATAACTTTGCGAAACGTATTAACGGTATGGTTAACTCAGAAACAAGATTAGATTTTGTTAATGATGTTAAAACTACAAGAACTTCTATTTCTTATACAGTATCAGATACAGCAATCACCCAGCATCTTGAAGAAGAGCGTGGTACATACATTTACGCAGGTAAGCATTATACGTTTGTAAAACTTAAAATGCCTAAGGCAGTATTTGATGGATTGGTTGCAGAAAATGCTACGAACCGTATCGCTTCTAATACTAGCAATTAGTATCACTGGTTGCGCCAGTAACGAAGTTGCATACACACCGCAGTACTGTTATACTGATCAAGTTATTGTCAAAGAAGGCGATACACAGGTAAGCAGTGCAACAGTGTTACAATGCACCGACCGTCCTGGCCAGCAGATGCAGATTGCAAGAGCAGGAATTGATTCTAAATGTGAAGAGTTTTGGTATCCAGAAAGACGATGGAACAAAACTGTTCAAGTACGAGGAGTAAGATGTGAAAAACTTGACGGCACTTGGGAAGTTCTTAACGTTAACGGTACTGTTAGGTAGCATTACTGCGTGTGGACATTTACCACAACAAAGTGAAAGTATTCAACGAAGTGCAAAAACACATTATAGCCCAGGGTTTAGTTCTATTACCTTTGCACTTGATCTTTTAGATTGGTCTACACATACATTAACTGACGAACAAAAACGTAAACAAAATTCAGCAGTGCATGCCGCACTTGAAAGTGATTATGGAGTTGTTTATAATTGGTATGAAGACGATGCTAGAGGAAGTGTAAAAGCAGTTCATGGTTATCCTATAAGCAGTGGCTATTGTCGTGTTATCTATTCATTAATTGAAATCAAAGGTAAATCAAGACATTTTGAAGAAACTGCGTGTCAAAGTAGCGGCACACAGAACGAATGGCGATGGGTTGGGATATAATACTATATAATTATTAATACAAAATGAGTTAAATATAGTAAGATGCTTTTAGGACTATTAACATTAATAACTGCCCTTAGCATATCGGCAGTGGCAATATACTATTCAGTAGCTGGTCTGGTGGCTATTTTCGCCGCGGCTGCACTTCCTATTATGATCATGGGCGGTGTACTAGAAGTTTCAAAATTAGTTACAGCAGTATGGTTACACAGACATTGGAAACAAGCAACTTGGTGGCTTAGAACTTATCTAAGTTTAGCAGTAGTTATTCTTATGCTTATTACAAGTATGGGTATCTTTGGTTTCTTATCTAAAGCACATATAGAACAAACCGCCGCAGGGGTAGATAATCTTGCTCGTGTAGAAACATTACAAAGTGAAATTGATCGCAACCTAGGTATTGTAGGTCGTGCAGAAAATAGAATTAGACAACTAGAATCTACTGGCACAGGATCTGATACAAATATTCAAAATCAAATTGATAAAGAGCAAGAACGTATTGACAGTGCCTATACAAGAATACAACCTGCTATTGATGAGCAGAATGCTATTATTGCAGGTGTAACAAAATTATTCCAAGATGAATTAGATAAAATTGATGCAGAAATAGAAACACTGCAAGGTTATATCGATAACGGCGAAACTAAAAAAGCACAACAAATGATTGGTGCAAGTGCTGATGGTATCTTTGGTAAAAACACAGCAGAAAAGATTGGCGACTGGCAGGATGAAAAAGCCGCTGAACGTGCAGAATGGCTAACTAAAATTCAAGAAGCTGCCAACTCACCAACTGTAAAAGCCGCTCGCGATGAGATACAAAGATTACGTAACCGTGCAGAAGAACAAGTAGCACAAAGTCAAACACTAATTGCTAGACTACAAGAGCAACTAGCAAATGCCGACAATGCAGAGCAAGTACAGAAAGACATAGACGAACAGAACGAACGTATTCGAACAGCGTCATCTGAGATTGAAAAACTAACAGATGAAAAAATTCAATTAGAAAGTGAATACCGTAAACTAGAAGCAGAAGTAGGACCTATCAAATATATTGCTGAGTTTATTTACGGTGAACAAGCAGATACAAATATGTTAGAAGAAGCAGTTCGTTGGGTTATTATTACAATTATATTTGTATTTGATCCATTAGCAGTCTTATTGCTTATAGCAAGCCAATATACCTTTGAGTGGAGACGCTCTAAAGATGATAGCGGTGAGCGTCTTCGGCAGTACGAGCAAGCAAGAGCACAACGTATAGTTGACAACCCTGGTTATAATCCTGAGCCTCCTGCGCCACCTAAAGAAGAAAAGGAAGAAGTAACTAACGAACCTGATTACGAACAGGACGATGGTCCACTTACTGATGAACAAATAACACAACTTGAAGAAAGTGCAAAGGTAGAACCAGTAACACTACAAGAAGCATTAGAGTCAACCGAACCTAAAGAAGTTAAAGTCGAAAAAAAAGACTTAAACTTGGAGACACCGGATACCTCCTCTACAATAGAAATAGAAGAAAGAGTTAAAGAACTTCAAGAACAAGAAGAAGATGAAGAATGGTTAACTGCAAAGCAGTTATGGAAAGAGGATCATCCTAATCTTACATTAAAACAATTCAAACAAATGTATGTTGAAGGTAGTATAGATGAACTACCTTGGGAAAAGTATTATACTAAAAAAGGCTTTATTGCAAAAGAAGGCAAAGTACAAGTCAAGAAAGAGACAACAGACGATAACGAGGGCTATATACAAAATGCAGAGCAGAACGAAGACTCGATATGGAAAAACATACAAAACAAAAAGCCCGAATAAATTTAATTACACCACCAGATAAATTATACAATTACTACAAAACTTTTATGTTGGTGTACCCAACTTCAGATACTAAGTCTCAATTACAGAACCTAGTAGAAAATTTTGAAGAATCAATTAATGTTTACATATATGAAGAAAAAGACAACGAGCCTGCTCTTAAATGGCTTTTTGATATCATTCATTATAGTGATTTTGTAATACTTGATATTGATAATTTCCCTCCATTACATAGAGATTGTATTTCATTTTTGGTTGGGTTTGACAACGTTTTCTGGTTGACAAAAAGCGAGAATGAAGTGTATAATACACTAAGTAGAAATAGAGTTTACAATCTTGATTGGTTAAACGATCACATAGGAGGAACACTTGAGAAGAAACTTTAACAAACCAAAAGAAGGAACTAAGTCAGGACTTGCAGTAGAAGTTCGAAACGGTGACTTCAATAAAGCTCTTAGAATTTTTAAAAAGAAAGTTCAAGAGGCAGGAATCATACAAGAGATTCGTGAAAGACAACATTACGAAAAACCAAGCGAAAAGCGTAAAAAAGCAAAAGCCGCAGGTCGCAAACGTTGGCTTAAAAAACAAGCACAACTTGAAGGTGCAACACCTCTCAATTATAAAAAAAATGTACGTAGGTAAGCAAAATGGCAATGCATACCGAATTGTGGTTCCCTACAGTAATTTGGAGTGCTATGATTCACTTGGTAGACAATACCGAAGTGAAACGTTGGGCTTATGAAAAACAAAAGCAAGACAAAGGTCGTGTAATTAGTAATTACAAAGGCTATCAAAGTAACGATATACTTCCAGGAGAATGTTTAGAAATAGACAAACTGGTTGCACACCTAAATACAGAAGTAAATGCTTGTGCAAAACAAGTAGGACTTCCTGAAATAGAACTGTACAATATTTGGATCAACATAAATCCTCAAGGTTCATATAATCAACTACACCATCATATGGATAGTATACTAAGTGGAGTATACTATGTTGATGCAAAACCAGAGCAAGGAAATATACAGTTCGAAAGAAACGACGGTGCAGAATATCATATTCCAGCAGAAGTTCTCCAACCTGCAACATACTATACTAGCACCCGAGCAACATATGCTGCCAAATCCGGAGCGTTGTATATTTTTCCGGGATGGCTAAAACACAGTGTTGAAGGTAATCAAACAAACACTGATAGAATATCAATATCATTTAACTATGGCGAAAAAACATGAGACTAGAAGAAGATGTAAAACTAGACTACAAGGATGTATTGATTCGTCCAAAGCGTAGTGTACTTGGTTCACGTAAAGAAGTTGATTTAACTAGAACTTATACTTTCCGTAACTATACTCCACAAGACATGAGTATGGAAATGATCCGTCCAGAAAATGGACATTACACTGGCATTCCTATTATGGCAAGTAATATGGATGGTGTTGGCACATTTGAAATGGCTGACCAACTTGCTACAGGAGGTATCTTTACATGTCTTGTAAAAACTTATTCAGTAGAAGAACTAATTGATTACTTTGATACAGATATGTATGAGCGTACAAATTATGTTGCTATGAGTATAGGTATTACAGACAGTGATTTAAATAAGTTCGAACTAGTCTATCATCAAGTTGACGGTAACTTAAAATATGTATGTGTAGACGTAGCAAACGGATACTCAGAACGATTTACAGAATTTGTACGCAAACTACGTGCTGGATATCCACATATTGTAATTATTGCCGGAAATGTTGTAACCGGAGAAATGACAGAGGAGTTAATTCTAAATGGCGCGGATATTGTTAAAGTGGGTATTGGTCCCGGGAGCGTGTGTACTACTAGGCTACAAACTGGGGTCGGATACCCCCAACTCTCCGCAGTCATCGAGTGTGCCGACGCTGCACACGGTCTCGGTGGACACATTATTGCCGATGGAGGATGCACTTCGCCTGGAGACGTTGCAAAGGCTTTTGCCGCAGGAGCAGATTTTGTTATGCTTGGAGGCATGCTCGCAGGACACGATGAAGGCGGCGGCGAAGTAATTGAAAAATATTACAAGACAGGCGAATGGGTAAAGAATGTACAAGAACTTGACGGTAAAACTCAATCAATTACTTGGGAAGACGGTATAGAAAGAAAACAGTTTGTACAGTTCTACGGTATGAGTAGTGAAAGTGCAAACGAAAAACATTTTGGCGGGTTGAAAGATTATCGCTCGTCAGAAGGACGTACGGTACTTGTTCCTTACAGAGGAGCAGTTGCTCGTACAGTGCAAGACATTCTCGGAGGAATTCGAAGTGCTTGCACGTATGCAGGTGCTATTAAATTAAAGCATCTGTCAAAATGTACAACGTTTGTTCGTTGTACGCAGACTCATAATAGTGTTTATGAATCTGCAACAATAGGAAAATAAGGAGAAAAAATGGAACTATTGAGTTATACGGGTGGCTTAGGCTACCTATGGATGATTGTCTTCGTTATGATCAGTGCGGGACTAGCAAAAGAGCATCAACTCTTTGCCCCTGTTTTTGCCTACGTAAGAAATGTCTTCCGCTCAAATAGATTCGTCCTAGTTATCCTTTCCGCAATTGGCGGCGTACTGCCTATCGAAGGGCGTGTAACTGTGTCAGCAGGTTTGCTTGATACTGTTGCGCCTAAAGATGGCCCAGGACGTCAGAAGATGGGTATAATTGACTATCTAGCAACCCACCATTATTATACATGGTCTCCGCTTGAGAAAACAGTTATCTTACCTATTGCGGCATTTGGTTTGACATATGGTGCATGGCTACAAATGATTTGGCCATTGCTTGCAGTGTCATTACTATTCATTGGATGGTATATCTGGACACAGGTACACGAAGATGAAGTAGTAATTAAACCAACTACATTCAAGATGAGTGCTGTTATTCGTAACGTATTCCCTATGATTGTTGCTATTGCAAGTTATATTGCATTTAACAATTATTACTTGAGTTTTGGTTTGTTGGCATTGTACTATATGTTGATTACAACCACTTGGAACTATAAGAAAATTCTCAGTTACATCAATTGGGAAGTGATTATAGTTGTGGGTGTAGTAATTATGCTAGGCAACTATTTTAAAGCGAATGAAGCAGAATTCAAAGCGTTGATTACTGAATCGGCCTTTGATCCAACTACCCTTGCAGGTATGTTGATTATTTCTGCAATTGGCTTTGCGGCAAGTTTCTTGATGGGAAGCAGTGGTAAGTTTATTGCTTTCGCAGTGTTATTAGCACAACTATTTGGAATTGAATATTTCTTATGGTTCTTTGCTATTGACTATGCAGGTTATTTGCTGTCGCCAACACACAAATGCGTAATGGTAGGCAATAGATATTTTGGTACACCCTACGGAACGTACTATAAAGCATTAGGCTCTTGGGCTGTAATACTTTGTGGAACTGCAGGCGTTTTAACTTTTGTAATTTAAGGACTAATTATGAAAACATTAAAAACTTTAGTAAGCATTCTTTTTCTTACTATTTCGTCTAGTGTTTTTGCTGAGGACTTTGATTACGTAGAAACAAATGTTTGGGTAAAACAAAAAGGCAGTAATATCAGTCTTGCGACAAGACAAAATCTAGGTTTGGATGTACAGCAATATATTGTAAGATATGACTTTGCTGATACTCCATATCGCTTAGAATATAGAAATGTTCAAAAGGGTGATAGACAAGAGCATTGGATTAGAGGACAAGTAAAATGGCTTAGCCATAACGGGTTCTTCTATAACCATAGATTCGAACAACGATTTAGAGAACAAAAAGATGACGTATTACGTTATCGTCCTCAATTTGGTTACGAATCGCAAACTGCTTATGCAGGTATAAAACCTTTCTTTAAGGTAGAACCTCATTGGCAATACAATTATACTACTAAAGATGCTGGATACAGCCATATGCAAACATTTACAGGATTTTCCTATAAGGTTAATGATAACCTTAAAGTAGATCCGTTTGTCGAAGTTGATTTTGATAAGAATTTTGATAAAAGTTTAATGTTTGTAGGGGTTGACATCAAATTCGAATTTTAGTATAATTAAAGTGATAAATAGTAGTGTAGGATGCCGAAAGGATTCTACACTACATTTACTTGCTTAATAAAGGAGAAAAATATGTCAAAAGTAATAGGTATCGATCTAGGTACTACAAATAGCTGTTTAGCAGTAGTAACTGGACAAGCACAAAAAATTATCGAAAATAAAGACGGTAATAGAACAACCCCAAGTATTGTTGCATATAAGGATGAAGAAATCCTAGTAGGAATAACTGCTAAACGACAAGCAGTTACAAATGCAAAGAATACAATTTTTGCAGCCAAACGTTTAATTGGACGTAAATTTAAAGATGAGGCTGTACAAAAAGATCTCAAAAACATTCCATACGAAATCTTTGAAGCAAAGAACGGTGATGCCTGGATCAAGGCAAATGGTAAGGAATTAGCACCGCAACAAGTTAGCGCAGAGATTCTTCGTAAAATTAAAGAATATGCAGAGTCATACTTAGGCGAAACAGTAAGCCAAGCAGTTATTACAGTACCAGCATATTTTAACGATGCACAACGACAAGCAACTAAAGATGCAGGTAAGATTGCAGGACTAGAAGTTTTGCGTATTATTAACGAGCCTACAGCAGCGGCGCTTGCATATGGTGTTGATAAAAAACTAAAAGGTGATAGAACTGTTGCAGTTTATGACTTAGGTGGTGGCACATTTGATATTTCTATTATTGAAATTTCAGACGACGGAGGTGAAAAACAGTTTGAAGTTCTTTCCACAAACGGTGATACATTCTTAGGTGGTGAAGATTTTGACCAAGCACTACTTGACCATCTTGTTAGTGAATTTAAAAAGTCAGATGGTTTTGATTTAACAAATGACTCAATGGCTTTACAGCGTCTAAAAGAAGCAGCAGAAAAAGCAAAAGTTGAATTATCTTCTACAACACAAACAGAAGTAAGTTTGCCATACATTACTGCTGATAGTTCAGGACCTAAGCATTTGCTTATTAATATTACTCGTGCTAAGTTTGAATCATTAGTACAAGACTTAATTGTTCGTTCAATTAAACCTTGTCAGACTGCATGTAAAGATGCAGGCATTGATCCAAAGAACATTGACGAAATAATTCTTGTTGGTGGACAAACACGTATGCCAGCAGTACAAGAAGCAGTTGAAAACTTTTTTGGTAAAACACCACGTAAAGATGTAAATCCAGACGAAGCAGTAGCAATGGGTGCAGCCATTCAAGGAAGTGTACTTGCAGGTGACACTACAGATGTTCTATTGTTAGACGTTACACCATTGTCATTAGGTATTGAAACAATGGGAGGTGTGATGACTAAAATTATCGAAAAGAACACAACTATTCCAACTAAAAAGTCACAAGTATTTTCTACAGCAGAAGATAATCAACCAAGTGTAACTATTCAAGTAGCACAAGGTGAGCGTGAATTTGTTCGAGACAATAAAGTACTTGGACAATTTAACCTAGATGGTATTAAACCTGCTCCACGTGGGTTACCACAAATTGAAGTTACTTTCGATATTGATGCTAACGGCATTTTAAATGTTAGTGCTATTGACAAACAATCAGGTCAAAAGCAAAACATTGTAATCAAAGATTCAAGCGGCTTATCAGAAGATGAGATTGAACAAATGGTTAAAGATGCTGAAGCCAATGCAGAAAAAGACAAAACTGCTAGGGAGTTAGTAGATACTAAAAACCAAGCAGAAGGAACTATCGCAAACTTTAAGCGTGAGTTTAATGAAGTAAAAGATGATCTTAGAGATCTTGATATTACTACATTTGAAAGTGCAGTATCAGCACTTGAAGAAGCAATTAAAGGTGACGATAAATTAGTTATTGACGAGCGTTATGCTGACTTGCAAAAGGCTATGACTCCAATCTTTACTGCCCGTGATGCTAAAACAAACAAGGCAGCAGAAGAAGAGTTTGATCCAGAAGCAACTGATGACGAAACAATCGTTGATGCAGAATTTACCGAGGAAGGTAAATAAATGTGTACGCCGAAAGGGTACAAAATGTTAAACTTGCTTAATATAAGGAGAAAACAATGACAAGACTAACAACTCTAGACTTACCAACATTCCACAGAGCAACAATTGGCTTTGATAGAATGTTTGATGAATTAGAAAGAGCATTTACTAATTCACAACAAGGACAAGGTTATCCCCCATATAACATTGTACAGATTAACGAAGACGAGTATATGATCTCGATTGCAGTTGCTGGCTTTGGTATGGATAACTTAGACATTACTAAAGAAGGCAATGTGTTAAGAATAGAAGGTACATCTCCTAAAGGAGATGAAAACGTAAATTATCTACACAAAGGAATTGGCGGACGCAACTTCCGTAGAGAGTTTACACTTGCTGACCACGTTGAAGTAGAAAATGCAACTCATGAGTTGGGTATGCTAAATATCCACTTAAAGCGTGAAGTGCCTGAATCGTTACAACCTAAGAAGATTAAAATCAACGAAGGTTATACAATAGAAGGCGAAGGTAAAAGTAAGTAACAGTCTAGGGGGAGCGAAATATCTCCCCCTATTTAACTAGGAGAAGAATTATGAGTAATGTTGATGTAGTAATCGACGAACAAGTAAAGATTGACGAAATTTTAAAAAAAGCAGAAGGAATTCCTCCTAAGTACAAAGTTGTCTTTTTGAATGATAATACAACACCTGTAGATTGGGTTATTGAAATACTAACAAACATTTTCAAACATACAAGAGAAACTGCTGAAAAAATTACATTAACCATTCATACTGAAGGATCAGGAGTTGCTGGCATATATACATTTGAAATAGCAGAGCAAAAAACTCTAGAAGCAACAAATGCTAGTAGAAATCAAGGATTTCCACTTCAAATTCGAATGGAGCAAGAATGAGTAATAAAATAAAAGAGCTTACTTGGGAACATCATAAAAATGCTGAACGTCAAGAGTTTGCAAAACTTTTAATAAGCGGGAATATTCATCCAGACTTTTATGCCACCTATTTGTGGAATCAACACAAAAAATATGATGTACTTGAAGCAATGATAATGGCTCAAGGATTGTTTGCTGAAACTGGTGATATAAGAAGAAAATTACGAATTGAAGAAGATTTTGCAGAACTATGGAAACATAATAGAGAGCCTTTCATAGTTAGTAGTACAATAGAATATTTAGATCATATGCGTGATATTATGCAGGATCGAGATAAACTTATTGCACACATGTATGTATTATACATGGGAGATTTAAGCGGCGGGCAAATGATTAAAAAGAAAATACCCGGTGCTGGAAAAATGTACGACTTTGATGGAGATGTATCAGAGTTAAAAGATAAAATAAGAAATATTGTAACTGATGATATGGCAGAAGAAGCAAAATGGGTATTTGACTCTGCTACAAAATTATTTCAAGAATTGATGGAGTTAGACATTGAGCGTACTGTGGAATCATCTAATTAATTGTAAAGATGAAATTATAAACATTTTTGAAAATTATGCGGAAGAAATACAAGAAGAAGGCCTGGAAAGATTTAACCAACCTAACTCTGGTTGGATTAACCGTGTGTGGGCTAACAAGTCTGTTCGTCGCGCTCATATCGATGTTGTAGACGCTAGAGAGTCTAAAGGACTTTGGATGATGCATGTATGCTGCTTTCCAGTTCTTACAAATGACGCACCCATTTATGGCTTTGATGTTATTGCTGGACGTAATAAAATGACAGGAGCCTTTCATGACTTTTCACCCAGTGCTACATTTGACCATCCTATGATTGATGGTTACAAAGATAGTGTAGAAGAATTTATTCCTAGCAAACAACGTGAACTTCCAGAGTGGGCTAGAAATATTTTTACAGATAAAATGCTTGCCGCAGGAAATGTTAGATCAGAAGAAGAAGCATGTGCTATTATTGATATTGCTCTTGCTAACCTACGTGCTTGGTTTGAAGAAGTTCCACAGTTTGATGGATTTGGAGATACAAGTTTAGTAAAAGCTTCACAAAATTATTATGCACATAATCAGCAACAGAATCCACATACACCTAATGTAATGAAAAGTTTAGGCCTACCAGAAGACGATGTGGAGATTTTCTGTCGCGATATGTTATTCCCTAAACTAGCATAAATACACTTATGCGCTATAGAGAATTCATTACAGAAAAGCCTAATAGAGACCAACTTAAAAAGATGCAACGCATCTACAGTAAGATGGAACAAAATCCAGCCGTTATTGACGAGCTTTGGAATACTATTAGTATGAAAATACAAGATGAAGAAGGTAATTTAAACGATCGCATTTTGTCAGCACTTCAGCCAGAAAATACTAAACCAGAAGCCGATCAAACATTTGCTAATGGTTTTATTGAAGCATTTGTAACAGCAATTGATAAAACTGAAGGCACTGTAGAAGAAAAAATACAGTTTGCAAATACACTAGGAAGTGTTGATCATATTGATACTAAAGCACTATTACAACCTTTATCAGGATGGAGTGACTGGTTAGTAGGTACTCCGTTTGCACAAAGACTGTTTGATACCATGTTTAACTTACCTGCGTTTAGAACAGACAATAAAGGACCAGGCGAAGTTGCATTAGCATTGTTAAGTCCTAAGATTACATTGTCTAGAACTAAAGGCGATATTGTTGTTGATGGTACTCCGATTGAACTTAAAGGCGGAAAAACATCTAGTGGTGGTAGACTATCGCCAACAAAAGGCACACTAGGAATGCTTCATGGCAATAAAGAATTTTGGAAAAACTTAGTACCAGATGATCCTGTAAAGGGAGCAGAACTTGCAAAAGTTAATAAAATTAATGCCAACAACTATAGTGCATTTTTAGAAGAACACGGGTTAAACGAAAAACATTCAGAAATTATTCTAGGCGCTATATTTAAAGTAGATGGGTTAGACGGACTTATTTCTAAAGCCGCTAAAAAAGGTACTGGTGTTACAGCCGCTGACTTAATTGCTATTGCAGTTAAAAACTACGGATTATCTCAGGGCGACGAACACTTTCTAATATTACAATCTAATATTAGATCTTCACTATATTTTTATGTAGACGACTTAGCACCTATTCTAAATAGACTTTCATTTAGTTTACCGCTTATCGATAGTGATTCAAGAAGCCAAGGGCAAGCCCAAATTGGCATATTAGCAAAATCAAGGTAGTAAGATGAGATTTACAGAATTTAAACCATCACTAAAAGAATCAAAAGGCTTTTTTGGACGTGACGCAGGAGATGTATTTACACACCAAGACGGGCGTGAATATAAAATTGTACAAGTAGTTGCGTTCCCAGATGCACAAACACAAAAATTTGAAACTCCACAAGCACGTGATGAAGCGATTGCAGCATTTGAAAAAGAACACGGTGCTAAAATTGAATTTGTAAATCAACCACGTAACAACATGTTAGCGTTTGGTGTTGCTCAACTAGACACAGAAGATGGAACACATGCGTTCTGGGGCAAGTATATGCAAACTGTAAGTCACGATTTGATGGGTGCTTGGCAGAACAAGCAAACACCTCCGGGCTGGGCTTTACAAACCAAAGGCGCACAAAAGTTTGCTGCTGGTTACGACCCGCAAGCATTGATTAGAACAGAAAATGAATTTAGTGGTGTTGACAATATCATTAACACTGTTGTTAAAAACGCAGACGATCAAGTTAAAGACGTATTCAAAGAAGCATTACAAAATTTAGCACAAGGTAGTGGCGATGTTACATTCCCCCAGATGTATAACCAACAAGCAGCCATTAGAGATTACTTCGGCGAGATAATGCAACCAGTAGGACTTATTGGCGGAGTAATTAAAGGACAAGCAGAAGAAGCAAGACAAATACTAGCAGATGGTGCTGAATGGCGTGACTGTCGTGTTATGTGGCCTATGAGTATGAATGCTGCTCTATGTGATTCATTTATGATTGCACCCAATGGACAACACATTGGCATTAGTACAAAAGGCGGCCAAGGTGCCGCGGCAAGTGCTAAGAACTTGTACGATGCTATTGAAAAGGCACAAAAAGATGGTAATACAGAATTATTAGAAACTGCTCAATATACTATTGATATTGTAAGTGCTATTGCTAAAAACAATCAATACTATGGTCCTATTGCAGTAGGTAAACTAGTTGGTGCTGAAGGTGTTGACGATACACTATACGAAGAAATTCAAAAGTATATCAAAGAAGGCAAGTCAGACCTAGAAGGTGTTTCACAACAAGCACAAAATATATTTGCAAACTTTAACGTCAAACTAGAAACTAAAGGCTTTAATGCAGGATACGCTCTACTAAGTTGTGCAAGTAAAACGGCTGCTAAAGTTATTAACGCAGGTGACGAGTTTTCAAAAGGTGCCCTAGCACTATTAAATCAAAGTTCAATCATACAAATCTATACCAAGATTGGCAAGCGTGGTGACGATGCTGTACTAGGAGACTTCCGTGCAGTATATCCACCTAAGTTCAACGGCAAGGTGCTTATTGAAGGCGGCAAGAACTACTACAGTTCAAGAGTTGGCGGCAAGATGGCATTTGCTATCGGCAAGAAATAATCCCATATAACTCCTACATAATATACCCCATATACCGATAAATATAAGTGTAGTGTCAGGAGAATTAACTCCTGCGCGGTAAATACGAGGGACGTATATATGAAGGGCGCAATATTAACAATCTTAGCTATTCTAATGATTAGCTCAAATGCCTATGCCACCGAAATGACATGGGGATTTAAAAACCCACGATTTAGTGGACAAGGATACAGTTCACACGTACTATCGACTGAGCAGTTACAGCATAACCGCAAAGAAGATATCAAAGCAAAGGCTGAAGCAGAACAAAGACGCATCGAACGTGAGCTAGAAAATAGCACACTTAACAAATTTCTTAAAAACGTTGAGTCACGTATCTATGCACAGATATCAAAACAGATGGTTGATGCTATGTTTGCTGATTGTACAGATACCTGCTCTAATACAGGATCTGCAGAAATAGAAGGATCAACTATCACTTGGGTTAAAGCAGACGGGTATATTACTTTAACCATTGTAGGCGAAGATGGTACAATAACCGAGATTAGTATACCTGCAGAGGGAGACTTTAGTTTCTAATGAGGGCATTAGCGGCAATACTAGTACTAATCCTTTTAGGAGGGTGTGCCTTGACTCCTAGTCTACAAACACTAAGAGATTCAGAGAAATCACCTACGGTACAAGCATCGCCTATACAGCAACGTTTAGAAGATGTGCCGGCATTAGATGGAGAAATAATTACAATCGCTGTTTATAGTTTTAGTGATAGAACAGGACAGCGTAAACCCAGTGACAATGTTGCTAGTCTTAGCAGTGCTGTTACACAAGGCTCAGAAGCCTGGGTTATAAAAGCCTTACAAGAGGTGGGCAACGGACAATGGTTCGAAGTTGTTGAACGTGTAGGTATGGACAATCTTATCAAAGAGCGTCAACTTATTAGACAGACACGTGAAAACTACGAAGGTAAAGATGCAATACCTTTGAAACCATTGCTGTTTGCAGGGCTCATTCTCGAAGGCGGCATTGTTGGATATGATAGCAATGTAGCAGTCGGAGGAGTTGGAGCCAGTTGGTTAGGCATAGGTGCAAGCACCGAATACAGAATCGATAACGTAACAGTGGTGATGCGTATCGTATCAGTTAGCACAGGGAAAGTGTTACTGAGTATAGCAACGGAGAAAACCATTGCAAGCCACAGGTCCGGAGCGGACATATTTAGGTTCCTAGACATGGGGACTAAGTTACTAGAAACTGAAACTGGTTTCTCAGTAAACGAGCCTGTCAACTATGCTGTGAGGGCGGCTGTTGAACAGGGAGTTGTAGAACTTGTACACGAAGGTGAACGCAAGGGTCTATGGAAATTTAAAACACAAGAAAACAGGCTGTCAACAGATGAAGTTAATGCAGTTATTGAGCAAGAAATAAATGCAGCAACTAAAGACGTGACACAGTCGGAGGGCGAATAAAATGAATAGCAAATATCTAAAAATAACTGCGTTACTCTCTATGTTTCTTGCTCCCGCTCTGGCTAATGCTAATGATATCTATATCACACAAGTAGGTGATACTTTAGATTTAGACATTGTCCAGGATGGCGGAAGTAACGAGATAGGTGACAGTACAACAGCAGTTTCACTAAACGGTGACTTAATGACGTTTAGTATAACACAAACTGGAGATGGCAACGATATAGCGGCCGTTATCAACGGTGACAGTTATACTGGTACGTGGCAATTTACCGGTGACTACAATACTGTAGATTTGTTGTGTGATAGCACAGGTACAGCAGGCGCAGGCAACTGTGAAGATGTAACTTTGAATATTACCACAACAGGTGACGACAACGAATATAAATTCTATATCGGTGAAGCAGGTGATGCAGGTGGTAGCACAGTTAACTTTACTATAACAGGCGACGACAACGTAGTTGATGCTGACATTGACGGTGTTGATGCAACTGTTACTGTAGATGTAACTAACACACTACCAACTAACACAACTAGTATTACTAGTGCAACAGACGCAAGCCTAAGCACTACTAATGGTGGTAACATTATTGATATTAATGTTGATGGTGGTACATCAGGACACAGTATAGATTTAGATCTTGACGGTGCGGCAAATGTAGTTACTATTACACAAAGTGGCTCAGGAGATGGTACTGTTGTATTAGACGCTACAACAAACGGCAGTACAATAGATATTACACAGAGCGACTAGTATGCGTTGGCTAATAGTCTTACTGTCTATGTTCCTGACAACTGCTACGGCGGCAGGTGCTACTATTGGCACTGTCACAACACTTGACGGAACAGGTGTTATCAAACGTGAAGATGATGTTGTGGGCGATAGTGCAGGCACAAGCATAGAACAAATGGATGTTGCAGAAACTACCAAGGGTCGTATGCAAATAGACTTTGTTGATGAAACACGGCTAGATGTAATTGATAACAGTCGTGTAGTAATCGACGAGTTTGTTTATGATCCTAACACTGGTAAGGGTAGTTTGAATATGCGAGCAACACTAGGTGCTGTTCGTTATGCTTCAGGACAGATTGCTAAGAACAGCAGACAAAACGTAAGACTAAGGACACCAACAGCAACTATATCAGTTCGTGGAACAGACTTTAATATGCTTGTAAATGAAATTGGCGAGTCCTATGTTACACTACTACCAAGTTGCCAATATGACGGAAATGGAAATGAGCTAGAATGTGTTACAGGAGAAATTGCAGTTGAGAATGACGCAGGATACGTTATACTCAATCAAGCATTTCAAATGACTCGTGTAACAAGTCTTTCAAGTCCTCCTAGCAAACCTATTGTAGTTGATTTAACAGAACCGCAGATTACAGGTATGCTTATTGTAAGACGCACAGATCCTATTGTAGAGGCAGAACAAGTACAAGCAGAAGCACAGCAAAGCACAGACTTTCTAGCAATAGACTTTTTAGAGTTTGACGAACTAAACAAGGATGAACTAGCAGACAGTATCAAGGACCTTTGGGTTACAGAACTAGACAAAGGTGCAGACTATTACTTGCGTGAACTATTAGTAGATATGATTGATCAATTAAATCAAGCTCTAGCAGAACTGTTTAGAGATGAACTAGACAAGCAGAATGAACAACTAATGGTAACACAACAAACAGGCTATGATGAAAAGACAGGATTCTTTTTTGATACAGAAGGTGACTTATATCACGTAACAAGAGAAGATGCGAGTGTAGAGAATCGCTTAGATTTATATCTACACAATAACTATGGATATACATTAAATGTGGAGCAAGGCGATGAAGCAGTTTACGACTATCGTGTTGGTGTTGGCAGCAACACTATTGATATCAAGCAGAAGTAATGCTAATGAAATATACATAACTCAAAGCGGAGATAACCTTGACTTAGAAGTTACACAAAAGTCTGAGGATCAGTATGTTAGTTTATCAAGCACAGGTGCAAACAACGACATTACAATACGTCAAGGTATACACAGTGATGGTACATATGATGGAGACGAAACTGGCGGACACGAAGCATATTGGACTGTAAACGGTAGCGGCAATACAGTCTACAGTTATCAAACCGACACAAACAGAGGTGGAGGCGGCGGAGCACCTCATCATCTTGCTAATATTATCGGCGGTGACGGTAACTTTGTTAAACACACTCAAATGGGCAAAGCAGGACACGACGGCTTTGTTGAAATAGACGGTGACGATAACTTTGTTGATTTGTATCAAAGAGGTAATGGTGGCGCTAAGTGGGCTGACATTGTGCTAACAGGTGATGGGCATACAGTAGATGTTGATCAGCGCGGAAGCAACAGTGCAAGTGCCGCAATAGATCTAACAAACTCAGGTGGAGCATACACATTGGATTTAGATCAAAATGTTACAACAAGTGCTGACAGTTACAGCATCACAGGCATTTGTTCAACCTTTGGTGGGTGTAGCGTAACCGTTAATCGTAACAATTAACCTTGCACATAATCTTTACAAGTATATGTCTAAATATATACAGCAGAGCGTGAGGGGTGCCTGCCATAGGGGTTGAGGGCGCCCCTATTTTTTTGGCTAAATACTTTTAGCAGAGATTAGGGCCTCTGCAGAAGGGCAATACAATGAGGGCTATCATAGCAACAGTCTTACTCTGTCTGTTCGCAGTTCCAGCTCACGCCAATCTAAACAACCAAGTTATCAAATATTGTCTACAGACAACTGGCAATAGTTTCGATACTTACGACTTTAATAAAGCCGCAGCGTGTTATCAAGATTGGAAAGTAAAGAGCGAAGCAGCAAAACTAGCAGAGTTACGAGACTTCTTAAAACACAATCCAAGATACAAAGTACCAGGACAAAGTTTAAACAAGTGCTGGGGCAAGCCTAGAGAAATGCCGTTTGAAAGTGCATACATTGAAAAGACGGGTGACGGCTTTCGTGCAGGCGTAAGTTACAAAGATACACTGCCAGCAGGATGCTACGAAAACGCACCGTGAGATAATCGCGATGTGGAAAATTAGTATTATAATGGTCATAGGATTAATGTTCCTATTGTACACTATACTTTCATACGGTGGTACAAGTAAACAGTATTGGGAACAGGTTGGACCGCATTGGGATCAACTATTAAATCCTTGCAAGTTCGAGCAATGCATTGATTGAGTTTGCACTGGCACTAAGTTTACACATCGGCCTAGAAGGCGACTACAATGAGATACATCCGCACATAAGATATAATGAACAAAATTATATTGCGGGTGCATACTACAACTCAATGAACCGTGTAAGTTTCTACGCTGGCAAACGCTGGGAACACAATCAGTTTGGTTTTGAACTAGGAGCAGTTACAGGCTATGATGAGATTATGCCTGTTGCACCATATGCTCGTGCTACATACAATAATTTGTTTATAGCACCGGCACCTGAAAATGGCAAAAATACCGGAGTAGTTATAGGATACGAGTTTAAGTGGTAAGTTAATGCACAATTGATGCACAATAAATAATATGATGGACGAGGGCAAAAGCGTCCAATAACAAGCGAGGGTAACGCAATGAAAAAGAAACTTTTGGCAAGCGCCGTTCTGGCGGCTTTGCTATCAACTACGGCATTAGCCGACACATCGAGTATGAATACAGATCTAACAGGTATGGGAATACTTGAAAACGAATGGGTTCGTGCAGGTGTAAACGGAACAACAGGTACATTTGGTTCAGGCGGCAACGCCAGCCCTGGATTACTATTTGATCCAGAGGGCACAGGAACATTCAATTCAAGTTACGACTACTTAACACCGGGATCACCGTTTGACGGTTTTAGTGTTAAAGTAGATGGTACAAACTACACAAATAATAATTCCGACGGCGGCAGCGTTGCAATAGCAAATGACGGCAACGGACTTACAGACGGTGAAAACAGTTTGAGTTGGACAGGCGGAGTAAGTGGTGTGTTTAACATTACTAACACCTACAGTCTAGCTCCCAACACACCATACATTGATGGATCAGCAAGCATTACAATGCTAACTGATGCAACAACACTATCATTTGGTAAGTTTATCGATCCAGACAGCCAAGGTATGCCTGGCGACAGTTCAGCAACAGACAACGTGCTAGGTTACGGTGTTATTCCAGAAACCAATGTTGCGTTCTCAGAAGCAACTGTGAGCCGTTATGCACTAGGTATCTACACAACAGATACAAACGTAACAGCAGGTATTAATAGGTGGAGTACTGAAGCAGACGGATACAACGGCACTAACTATTACAAGCCTTTGCTTGATGCCGATGGAAACATTCAATGGGATAACCCAACATGTACTATGATTGCCTATTGTACATACCAAAAAGAACTTGATGCTGACGGCAATCCTATCAAACTAAACTACGGTACTAGTGATGACACTATTGGTATTAGTTGGGCTTGGACAGGTGTTAGCACAGGTGACATCTTAACAGCAAGTTATGCTTACATCTTTGGACCAAGTGCATTTGATGCGGCTAGTGATGCTGTAGAAGGTGGAGCAGGTGGTGGTGACACTACAACAACAGACAGCTGGGGTACAGTTGAAGATGTTGGTTCAGCAACTGATGCGGCAAGTGGTGCAACAACAGAACCAGTTATCACCTACAGTGATCCTGTTGTAGACACAGATCGTCCTGTGCTAACAGCAAGCATCACACACCACACAGCAAGTGAAACTGCAACCGTACAAACTATTGACAGAGAAAAGACTACAACTGTTACAACACCGATGGAAATCATCACATATACAGATGGTGTAGAAACTGCTAGAACAGATACAACTAGCGACATTGTAACAACTGTAACTGATCCAGGTTCATT
>Ga0255776_10001517_pt1 | contig 26381 bp, 23 predicted proteins | sample 071ome_19_FD_179974 | JGI IMG/M metagenome (GOLD analysis project Ga0255776, IMG submission 179974) | Coastal salt marsh microbial communities from the Groves Creek Marsh, Skidaway Island, Georgia - 071413AT metaG (version 2) | ecosystem: Environmental > Aquatic > Marine > Intertidal zone >... | reverse complement strand
GACCCGATGACCGATATCGAAAGCGATCTGCGTGCGCGCGGACATCACAGCCAGCTCAGGCCGGTTGACCTCCAGGTGCAGGCGTCTCAAGCACTGCAGGGAGGACATGATCCGCGATTTGGACAAACGGGGCATGGGGTGAGAATAGCCGCTCTGACCCGGCTCAGGCTCCCCCGAACTGTAGCTCGGCGAGGCGGGAATACAGGGCGTTCTCGCGGATCAGGTGGTCATGACTGCCGGAGGCAACGATGCGGCCGCGATCGATGACGACGATCCGATCCACTTTCTTGACCGTTGCGAGGCGATGAGCGATCACCAGGGTGGTGCGATCCTGCATCAGGACCTCCAGCGCCGACTGCACCAGCCGTTCGCTTTCCGCATCCAGTGAGCTGGTGGCCTCGTCCAGCAGCAGAATGGGCGGGTCCTTGAGGATGGCCCTGGCGATGGCGATTCGCTGCCGCTGCCCGCCTGAGAGCCGCGTGCCACGCTCACCCAGGAATGTGTCATACCCCTCCGGCAACTCCCGAATGAAATCATGGGCCGCAGCGGCTCTTGCCGCCTGCTCCACCTCGGCATCCGAAGCATCGGGCCGGCCGTAGCGGATGTTCTCGCGCGCCGTTTCACCAAACAACACCGTCTCCTGCGGCACCAGGCCGATCCGCTGGCGAAGCTGCTCCGGATCGAGCCGGGCGACATCCACACCATCGACCTCCACCAAACCGGTCAGGGGGTCATAAAACCGCAGCAACAATTGAAAACTGGTGCTCTTGCCCGCGCCGGAAGGACCCACGAAAGCCACCGTCTCCCCGGCACCCACATCCAGTGAGAAGCGGTCCAGCGCCCGTGTTTCCGGCCGTGAGGGGTAGGAAAAACTGACCTGGTCGAAGCGAATGGTTCCCATCGGCCGGGCAGGCAGAAGCTGCGGGGCATCCGGCGCCTGAATGCCGGGTTCTGCCACCAGCAGCTCGGACAGACGCTCCATGGCGCCCGCACCCCTTTGCACCTCACCCCAGATTTCACTGAGCGCAGCGGCTGATGAACCGACGAACATGGAATACATCAGGAACTGGGCCAGCTGACCGCCCGTCATGGCCCCAGCCAAAACCGCCCTGGAACCGCCCCAGAGAATCATGGTGATGGCCCCGAACACGAGGATGATTCCCAGCGCGGTCAGCCCGGCCCGGGTGCGGATTCGGCGCACGGCGGCCTGAAAGCTCTCGCTGACCGCGGCCGAGAAACGCCGGACCTGCAAATCCTCCAGCGTGAAGGCCTGAACGGTCTGAATCGCGTTGAGCGTTTCCCCGGCCAGGCCGCTGGTGTCCGCTACCCGGTCCTGTGCCACCCGTGACTGGCGCCGGATTCTGCGACCCACCAGAATAATAGGCAAAACCACCACCGGGACGCCCAAGAGTATATACAAGGTCAAACGGGGGCTGGTCAGGGCCAGCATGACCAGGCCGCCCATCAGGTTGACCAGCGAACGCAGGGCAATCGACAGGCTGACGCCGGAAATGCTTTGCACCAGGGTGGTGTCCGTGGTCATCCGGGACAGCACCTCACCGGTTCGGGTCACTTCAAAAAAGGTCGGGTCCATGCGAATGATGCGGCGATAAACCCCATCCCTTATATCAGCCACCACCCGCTCCCCCAGCCATGTGACCAGGTAAAAACGCAACGCGGCAAAGCCGCCGAAAACCACGGCTGCGGCAAAGAACCAGCCAAAGTATCGATTGACGGTTTCCACGTCATTGGCCACAAAACCGTTGTCAATCAGGTAACGCAGGGCAACCGGCAAAGACAGCATGGCCGTGCTCGCAACCAGCAGCGATCCCAGAGCGCACGCGAGGGTGCCCCGATAGCGCATGATGAACGGCACGAGAGTCCTCAGGGGCCTCAGAGACTTGCTGCTAGGTCGCTCTGAACTCGATGGTTCGGTCATATCTCAAGCCGGCCGGTGGTTGATTGCGCGGATGGTGGTCAGGAACGGGATAGTAACAGCCGCGAGCAAGCACGCAACAGCCGGCCAGACCCACTTGCGCGGCGCAGAGAGGGCTGCGTGCGCCGGCACGGCCAGGTCTCCCTGGTGGCGTAGCCAACACATCAACCCGGAAACCCACCTTCCAACGCAGATCCTGCACATGACATGGCAAGCGTGCGGCGTTGCGGCCATGTAGCTGATTTACATCATGTATGCTGATACCGGAAAAGCGTTTGATGGCAGAAAAATATGACGACAACGGTAAAACCACACCCCCTGCGCAACCAGTTGGCGGCCGAGATTCATGCGCGGCCTGTTCCTGCCATTACCGGTTCTGTCACCGTGTTGTACCTGGCCATGATGCAAGAGCGGGACGCGCGAGATCGCTCACGTTCACACCTGGCCGAATTTCTCGAGTCCATGGACATGCCGGCGTTGCCGGCGGGCGAGGCCTGTTACTACCAGGGCTTGCCGGGAGCGGAACTGCGCTGGGAATCGCACCAGGAATTCTGCAGCTACCTGTTGATCATGCCTCAGCCTTCAGAAGCCTTTTTCCCCCAGCTGGAGTTGCCTGAATGGTGGGTTCAGCTCGCATCCACCGCGCCGGGGCAAGTGATCAATGGGTTGCGCCTGGAGATCAGAGAGGGTGATGTCCCGTCCGACCCACTGAGCGTCCTCCCGGCCCATTTTGAATCAGAATGGGTCTATGGCAGCCGGATCGTGGACGAACAGGCCAGCGCGTGGACCAGCTTTACCCAGGACCGTGACGGCATGACACGTTACCTTGTTTTCAATCACGGCCTGTCTTCGTTTCAGGCGGGCAGAACCTGCCAGCGGCTGCTCGAATCAGACACCTATCGCATGGTGGCGTTGCTGGGATTTCCGCTGGCGCGAGAAGTCTGGCCCAAGATATATGCCTCAGACCACGCACTGGGTGAACTGACCCAGGAGATCACGGAACGCGCAGAAGCGGAAGGCGATCAGGCGGTGCTTGCCCAACTCAGCGGCCTTTCCACCCGTATTGAGCGACTGCGCGCGCAAACCAGTTTCCGCTTCTCTGCCTCACGGGCCTACTCAGAGATTTCGCTGCGCCGTCTGTCCGACCTGAGAGAAGTCCGATGGGAAGGCACCTCATCGATCGGTAAGTTCACAGAACGCCGCTTTCTCCCGGCGATGCAGACCTGTAACGCCGCAGACCGCCACCTGCGTGAACTGTCACAACGCATCGGGCAGGCCACCGCGCTGCTGCGCACGCGCGTGGAGCTCAACCAGGAAATGCAGAACCAGAAACTGCTGGACGCCATCAGCCGCCGGACCGAAATGCAGCTTCGGCTGCAGTCCGTGGTCGAAGGTCTTTCCGTGATCGCGATCACCTATTACCTGGTTGGGCTGGTTGGCATGGTGCTGAGCGGACGCTCTATCCCCGGGTGGACAGAGCTGCCCGGCGCCCGGGCGGCGGGCGTCGCGCTGATGGCCATCGTGGTTTCGCTTTACATCAGACGAAGAAAACGAAAGCTGCTTCAGGAAGACCCGGCCGACTGAGTGCTCACTCCGAGCCTGTGCTCGCCAGTGCTGCCCTGGCCTGGACCAGCTTCGCGTCAATGATCGCTCGATATTCCTCGCCCATGCGGAGCAGGATCTTTTGCCCTCCGGACAGCGCTTCAAGGTCTGCATCCGCGTAAACGAATACCGCCTCTGAGCGGACCAGATCCGGTGCAACCGCGGGCCTGGGTGTTGCCAGCAGGTGATCTATCACCTCGACCAGGCGATCATTGAAGTACGCGTCGGGATAACCCAGCTCCTCGTAAGCCTGCTGAAAAAGGGGGTAGTACCGGGCGTACGCGGCAACCGCGGCGTTCACGTCCACCGTCGCGGCCATAGCGGCATAGGGCTCGTAGCGATCGGCGTTAAACGGGCTGATGGAGAATATTTCGTCCCCGCCCTGCACCAGGAATTTGCCCGCCGGCGGGCGAACCGGAAGCACCAGCGGCGCAATCTGTTTCGCATCCAGGCTGTCCACGGTGGCCACGATCTTCTGGATCAACTGCTCGGTCATGAACCAGCCGACGACTACATCCGCACCCAGCAACCCGGAAGCCTCTTCGCTGATCACACGATCCGACGCCGACAACTCCGGCAGCGGCTCCGGCGGATCCGGCTCAATCTCGACGGGCTCTTCCACGGCTTCTGGAAGAATGTCTTCGACCGGATACTCCACCACCGGCTCGGGCTGTTCGACGGCCATGGCCGGAGGCGTTTCCAGGGTTGAGGGATGACCGGTCACCGGCTGCCGGGCATTCAGAAACCAGGCTGCGGCTGCAGCCAGCACCAGGATGATCAGCACCCATACGGTTGTTTGCTTCATGACTCGCTTGTGGTCTGGGTGGGTAGTGCTGGTTATGACAGCGAAAAGGCAGCGGCGTTCACCGGGCCGTTTATCGACCCTGGAAACGACAATGACCGACCGGGATCATCTCATTCTGCCGAATGCCTGAAGACCAACACTGTGCGATTCTGAGGCAATCAGGAATGGGAGGAAATCATGCGGCGATGGGCATTGGCCACACTGGTGCTTGCGTCGACCCAAACGTATTCGGATGGGTTTCGCTGTGGCGCCAGGTTGGTGCTGACCGGCGATACGGTGTCGCGGCTCCTGCGTGCCTGTGGACAACCGGACGCCACCATGAAAACCAGGGCTGAAGTGCGCAACCGCGGCATCAAAAGACAGGCTTCTGTCACGCAATGGATCTATCAACGAGGCCGCAAAAAAGACATCATTGTGTTCATCCACGATGGCAGGGTGCTACAGATCGATCGGGGCTGAACGCAGCGAAAGGGTCCGCGTCCGTTACCATGGCAGCCGTATCAAGTACTCTGGGCGCTAGGCAGACCCGGTGGTGAACGTGTACTTTCTCACAGTCAAACAAACGCCAGGCTCATCGCATTCCGGCACTGAGAGCGCCCGGGCACGGGCCCGTGATCGATGGGAGCAAACGTGCTGAACCCTGGCGGCAATGCCTTTCCCTGGCTACTGGCCCCACTGCTGGTCACGCAGGGCTTATGGGTTCGCTCGCGGACGCCCCGGTTACCCGAAGCGGCGGGCCCCAGTGGGGGTCAATTCGGCTCTGGTCCGGTACTGCGGCTGGTCGCCATTGGCGATTCGATCGTGGCAGGCGTGGGCGTGGCGTCGACGGACCAGTCCCTGCCGGCACGGCTGGCCCAAGCCATGGCCGGACGGCTCAGCCTGAACGTGGAATGGTCGAGTTTTGGCCGCAATGGCGCACGGACACGTGATTTACTCGACTGGCCGGCCGAGAACGCCTGGCGACAGGCAGACCTGGTCCTGCTCTCCAATGGACTGAATGACGTGACGGGCCTGATGGCCATTCAGCCCTGGCTGGAGGAGAAAGCGGCCTGGTATCACCGGATTCAGAGCCTGGCGGAACACGCTCTTATCGCTCAGCTGGGCCTGCCACCCCTGGGGTACTTTCCGGCTTTGCCTCAACCCTTGAGGTCGGTACTGGGCAAGCGCGCCCACGCTTTTGACCTGGCGCTTGAATCCCTGATTGAGCCGCGCCGGGACGTGACCTACTTACCCTTCAGGACACAGCCCGAACCCGCCCTGTTTGCGGGCGACGGTTACCATCCCGGCCCCGAGGCGGTCGGTATCTGGGCGGAGGCGCTCGCGGATAGCCTGGTGCCGTTGCTGAAAGCCCGGGACAAGCGGCGCTAAACCACCATCGCACGCGCCGGGTCAGGTCTCTGGAGCAGCCACTTGGGCATTGACCCAACGCTCGATGTCGCCCGCCATCATGGCGCCCGAGTGCCGAGCGATCTCGCGGCCACCGTCGAACAGGATCAGCGTGGGAATGCTGCGGATGCCGAGTTTACCGGACACCTGCTGCGCTTCATCGGTGTTCAGCTTGGCCAGCCGCACGCGCGGCTCCAGCTTGACGGCCGCCTGCTCGAAGGCCGGCGCCATCATCTTGCAGGGCCCGCACCAGGGTGCCCAGAAATCCACCAGTACCGGCACCTCGCTGCGCTCGATCGTCTTGCGAAAGTTTTCTTCGGTCAACTCCACCGGCCTGGCGCGGAAAATCTCTTCCTTGCACCGGCCGCACCTGGGGTTGTCCGCCAGCCGCTCCGCGGGAATGCGGTTGACGGCCTGGCAGTAGGGGCACACCACTTTTCGGGAAAAGCTCATGACGGGCTCCGACGGAGTTATATATGCGTTAATTCTAATATTTTGGGGGCCGCTGCAGCCTTTCAAGCAGGGAATGGCGACCGGAGCAGGTGCACTGACGGTCCCTCACCGTCAACACCCATGGACCACGTGACATAAAACGAGCCTGCCGCGAGATTCCGAGTCGCACCTTAGGGAACCCGCCTAAAGCGCTACCTGATCTGCTTATGCCAGTTGCCCACGATTTGGGCGATATCGATTTCCTTGCCGCCATGGCGCCACTTGCCGGCGTAATCCATGTCGATGGAGTTCGGGGGTGGATCGGGAAGGTTCATCTGGAAGCGCACGGGCATGGGTACGGCCTCACCCAGCGCCACGGCCTCACCTTTGGCCAGTGACGTGAGCGCGGAGAACGTGCCCTTGGCCGCGTCCGGCACCATCTGGCGCACGTATTCCTGGTCATCCGGATTGGAAATACGCAAACAGATGTAGCTGCTGCACTGCGCCAGCACCGTTTCGGAGACATCGGCAGGCCGCTGGCTGACCACGCACAGACCGACGCCGTACTTACGGCCATTCTTGGCGATGCGCTCCATGGCGCGACGCGCCTCGTCGTACTTGGCCAGACCTTCGCGCGGGATGTACTCGTGTGCCTCTTCGCAGATCAGGAAGATCGGGAATTCGCGGCACAGCGGGTTCCAGAAGTTGAACTCATAGGCCAGCCGGCCCACCTGGGCGGTCACGAGGGGCGCCACGTCAAACGGCACCGAACTCATATCCAGCACGGTGATCGCGGCCTTGGGCTCACCCATGCCGACGAAGTCCTTCATCATCTCGACCATGGTTTCGGTCGACGTTCTCAGCTTGGGCTTGAGCATGAAATCGTAGCGCGAGTCGTTCAGCAGGCTGTTGATACGAACCAGCAGCTGGTCGAACTTGCCGTGGAGCGGTGACTTGGTTTTACCAAAATCAGTGGTTTGCTCATTGGCATCGACGATCAGCTCGATGAAATCTTCAAAGGAATAATAGACGGGCGAATCGACGGTGATATGCCCCAGATCCAGATGCTTGTTGGCGTCACGCTTCAGCTGCATCATCAGTGAGCGCAGAAACGACAGCTGTATGGTCGAGTTGGGGTCGGACTTGTCGATGATCAGGTCGCACAGCTCCCCGTAACTCAGCAGCCAGTAGGGAAACTCCAGCTCGCGGGCCTTCATGCTGCGAACCTTGTTTTCCGGAAATGGCGCCTTGGCCACCACCCCATCGACATCACGGTCGCAGTACTCGCCATGCATGTCCAGCAGGATGATGTGAGCGCGTGGCATGCTGCGCAAAGCGGTCTGGATCAGGCCGGTGACCGTCCATGATTTACCGGCGCCCGACTGGCCCAGTATGGCCGCGTGCCGGCCGAAAAACGCGGATGCGTCGAGGAAAATATCCACCGAGTCGAAGGCGCTCAGTCTGCCCACTTTCCAGCCCACACCGCCATAATCAGCAAACACCCGTTCCAGGTCGAGGTGGGAAGTGAGGTGTACCTCCGCGCCGGAGGTCGGGAAATGCCTGACGCCCCGGTTGAAATCTCCGTCCTTGGATAACTCACCCAAGGGAGACAGCCTGACCTTGAATACCGAGTGCCCGCGTTGATTTGTTTCACGCCAGAAACTGTCCACGGAAACCAGCGCGTTGATTTCGCCTTGCCTCACGGTCATGAAAGACCCGATCTGTCCAACCATCACCGTGGTCATTCCAATGCGGCGTTCTACTTCGAAATCCTCACCGTGCGATATCAGTTCAGCCACGAAATAGTCCGCGTGCGTCTCGGTCAGGTGTCCAATCAGGGTGTTTTTGTCTTCATACATGCCATCGATCTCCTCAGGGATGATGCGAGCGCTCAGCGACCAGGGTGAGTCAGTGATATGACGGCCCCGTCCCTGGACCATTTCGCATCCGCGTCGATTTCTGTCAAGGGTACGCAATGCGCGGCCATTGACGCAAGAACGGCGCTGCCTTATTCGAAGGCTTGTCCTATAATCAAATGGCCGGGTCGTGAACTGCGAGTCCGGCCCGGCAAGTGCACCATTTAGTGACGTGACTTCCGACATCTGCCGGCAAGCCACGGTTTCACTCAACGCGAAGGAGGAAGCCATGGCTATCGCAATTACACTCAAGTCTTATCTGGAGGCGCATCATGTTGACTACGACATGGTGCAACACGCGCATTCAGGTACCTCGCTGGAATCGGCCCACTCGGCGCTAGTGCCGAGTCACCAGGTCGCCAAGGCGGTGGTGCTCGAGGACGACCGCGGCTACGTGGTCAGCGTTGTGCCTTCCACCAACCGCCTCGATCTCAAATGGGTATCCGAGACACTCGGCCGTGAGCTTGAAATGGCCACTGAAGGAGAGCTGGGAAACCTGTTCCAGGATTGTGAGCTCGGCGCCGTCCCGGCATTCAGTAACGCCTACGGGCTGGACGTGGTCTGGGACGACCAGTTCAAAAGCCTGTCCGATATTTATATCGAGGCCGGTGACCACGAGACACTCGTTCATATCAAGGGCGAGGATTTTCGCAAGCTGCTCGAGAACATGCCGCACAACATCATCAGCGCGGAAAAGGACTACTCGAGGTGGATTGACGACTGAGCGCCCTTGAGGGTGCTCCCTGGCCGCATCGGTGCGCGGGTGCGGGGGCGGCGCTCGGCCGCCGTGGCTGACCACCGGGTTTTGCCGCGTTTAACCGGGTCGCCGTCAAACCCCAGCCGCTCGACCCGGACGCCATGATCCCGGGAGCGGATCAGGGCGTTCCAGCTACATCGAAATGGAGCCCTCGCGGAAGTCGGTGCTGCCCAGCCAGGCATTGACCAGCACCGGACGCCCAGCGGCAGCAGCCTCGCGCGCCTGCGTCAGCACGCTTGTTGTATCTTCTGGCCGGGCCAACAGAAGGCCATCAGCGCCGAGCCCCTCGACAGCCCGGTGATAATCGGTCCGGGCCAGCACCGTGCCCACGTCGTCGCCGAGCATCTTGATCTGTTCCCGGGCAATCTGGGCCCAACCGCCATCATTTCCGACCACGGCAATCACCGGAATGCCATGGCGAACGAAGGTATCAAACTCCATCATGCCGAATCCAAACGCGCCATCCCCGAATATGGCCCAGACCTCAGAATCCGGCCGGGCCAGGCTGGCGCCCAGGGCGAACCCGGCACCCACGCCAAGCGTTCCGAAAACGCCCGGATCCAGCCATGAAAGCGGCCCCCGAGGTCGCACCGTGTAGGATGCGGTGCCCACAAAGTCGCCGCCGTCGGCCACCAGCAGACTGTTGTCCGGCAATACCTGGTTAATGGCTCTCAGGAGATGCAGGGGATTGACGTAATCCGTTGCCGCAGCGGCCAGTTCGTCGATTTCCGCTTCCCGCTGCGCATCACGCTCGCGCAAGTGGTCCATCCAGGGCTGCAGATTTGGCCCATCGAAAGCCTCGCAAAGCCCGACCAGAAAGCGGCCGGCATCGGCCAGGACACCGATATCGGGGCGACGGTTCATGCGCAAATCCACGCTGCTCCGGTTGATTGAAACCAGCCGGGCCGAACGCCTGACGTGACGTCCATAGTCGAGACGGAAGTCACAGGGCACGCCGGCGAGAAGAACCAGGTCGGATTCCTTCAGGGCCAGCCGCCGCTTGTGCCGCAGATGCAACGGGTGATTCTTACCCATCAGGCCGCGCGCCATCCCGGACAGGTAAACCGGAACACCCAGGCGCTCGACCGCTGCCGCGGTTTGCTCGACATTCCGGGCGTCGAGCACCGCCTGACTGCCAATCACAAGCAGTGGCTTCTTCGCCGATTTCAGCGCCCGCGCGACCTTCTGCAGGGCGCCCGCCGGAACGGCCTTTGGCGCCGGCCACGCCCGCGCCTGAACATGCAGATCATCCGCGCCGGCAAACAATCGGGCCAGGTGCCTTTGCAGATACCAGTTCAATAACTTTCCCGACAGGGATTTACCGCCTCCAGCCGACCCATACCAGCTGCGAATCAATGCCTGGTCATACAGGAGGTCGATCGGGCACTCGACGAACACCGGACCCGGCACGCCATCGGCGGATAGCTGTAAGGCATGGTGCATGATGCCTTCGAGGTCGCGTACCCGCCGAACCTGGAACACAGCTTTTACATGCGGCTTGAACAGCGCGGCCTGGTCAATGTCCTGCAGCGCGCCCCGCCCTTTTAGGACCGTTGGCGCGGCTCCGCCAATGATGACGACAGGCGACTGGGCGAGCTGCGCGTTCTTCACAGCCGTCATGGTGTTGGTCACACCCGGCCCGGCGGTAACCGCGGCGACACCGGGAACCCCCGTCAGCCGGGCCACGGCATCCGCGGCAAACACGGCCGTAGCCTCGTCCCTGACATCTATAACGCGAATCCCGCGCTGCTTGGCGCCACTCAAAATGGGGGAAATATGCCCGCCACACAGGGTAAACAGGAAGGGAATGCCCTGTTTGGCCAACACTTCGGCTACCCGATCTCCTCCGTGCACTTCAGTTACTCCTGCTTACCTGGCTCAGGCCATTGAAGCACAAAATCCTTGCCGGTCAATACGGGCGTGGGCACCCGGGCCACACCATCGCCCGGTAACCGGATAGCAGCGCCGCTCATCGCCAGCACATCCTGCTCCAGGTCGATGCCCGGCATGGCCTGTTCCATCACCAGGCCTTCATGGGTCAGCCTGAACACACCAACATGCGTGACATACCACACCCGCTTGCCCCGCTCGAGAGCGGCACGCGCGCTGAAAGTCACTGAACGAACGCGATCCACGAACTTGGCCTTGCCCGGCCTGACCAGCCGCATGCGGCCGGCGCTCACCTTCCATCGCGCCCGGCTCATCCATCCGCCAATAAATATGATGGTCCGGGCGGCCTCGACGATGCTGGGCATGCCACCGGGACCGACCAGGTCCTCCATGCGGTCACCCCTCACGGCACCATTCACATTGCCCTCGGAATCGACCTCCAGAAAGCCCAGAATGGTCGCAGCCAGGTGCGTCTCATAATGACGAAACATCCAGGCAGAGGACTCCAGCCGTTGCGGATTGACCGCCGAGCCGAAGTAAATGCCCGGCGCCGGCACCCCGCCGTACACACCGGTCTCGGTGGTAAAGGTGACATCCTCATGCAACCCCTGCTCAGTGAGCACCCGGACCAGCTCTTCTCCGTAGCCCACGCCAAGATTAACCGTCGAGCCCCGCGGCACCTGCCGTGCGAACAACGCGGCCCCCAGACGCGCCACCGCCTGCTGGGCGGCACCGCGAGCCGGTGTGTAGCCCAGCAGGTCATTGGCGAAGCGGAGTTTTCTTACGCCCGCGGCGGCGTCTTCCCGGCTGGCCGGCGTCAACATCGACCAATAACGGCGTTGGGGAACGCCACCTGTCTGCTCGTTCTCCGGGTTAACCACGATGGCGTCAACCTGCTCTGCCGGTATGGCGACATCGGCCGGCTCATGGTCAACCAGGTCGGCAACCGCCACCAGGACTTTGCCGCCATTGCGGCGCGCAGCACGCGCGGACTCCAGGCTCTCGGTCAGGGTGGCCGCGTTGCGGAAATAGATATTTCCGAGCGCGTCCGCCCAGGGCGCATTGATCATGGCGACCTCGATGGGCGGCAGGCGGTATTCCAGAACGTCACCAGCCGCCCTGACCAGGTTGTCGCCGCCGCGCACGGGGGAACCGCCACCCAGGCGGGGGTCGAGAAATGTCTGAACACCCGTTCGGCTCAAAAGGCTGAATCGGCCTTCGCCCTGGGCTTCGATGACGCGTGTCATTTCCCCCTGGGGCATCAGGTGCAGCTCGATATCATCTGACTCAGCCAGCTTCAGCAAAGCTCTGGCGGTCTCGACATGACCTGAGATATATCGGCTGATAAGGCCCCGCACGGCCAGCTCCTCAATGGTTCCTGGAACCCGGCTGCGGCCACCCTGGGCGCCGACCGAAATCCAGGTCAGCCCGGCGGGATGGCCCAGGCGCAGGTAATGTTCACGAACCGCCCAGTAGAAAATGGAACAGCGGGCATTGGCCGCCAGGCCGCAGGAAATCACGGTTGAACCGTCTGGCACCAGCGCGGCGGCGGCCCGCGCGCTCACGAACCGCCCGGCCTCCAGCCCGTCGGGGCAATAATCCAGATCGTGCCGGTCCCATCTCAATCGCCAGCGCAACAGCTGGTGAATGATGCTGACCCTGTCGCTGAGCTTCATCATGCGCATAAAGGTGTAGACGATGAGCATATTCAGCCAGGCGGGTCTTACGGCTGATGCAGGTCACGTCTTGTCTCAGCGGCCAGGCCTGCCCTGCGGGCGCCCCCGGCGCTTGCGTTCCGCTCGGAAAAGGGCACACGGGCGGGTTATCATGGTGCGCTCAACCCTCAGAGGCATCGGCACATGAGCACCTCTATCGTCATGACCATCATCGGTGCGGACCATCCGGGAATCGTCAGCACGGTGTCCGAGGTGTTGAATCGACACGACGGCAACTGGACCCAAAGCAGCATGTCCTCGCTGGCAGGTCATTTTGCCGGCATCTTGCTGGCCACCCTGCCGGACGAAGCGGTGCAGGATTGCCTTGACGAACTGGCCGAGTTGAGCGAGCAGGGTCTGGAGATCATCGCCCACACCGCCGACCACGTTGCCGAGGAGGCGGATTCGGAAACATGGTCACTGGACCTGGTCGGTCATGATAGGCCGGGTATCGTGCAGGAAATCACGGCCGTGCTCGCGCAATTCGGCGTCAACGTGGAAGAGCTCGAGACAGAGGTGGCCAGTGCGTCCATGGCCGGAGGCAGCCTGTTCAAAGCCAAGGCGACCCTGGGCTTGTCCTCCGGTGTTGATCTTGATGACCTCGAACGCGGCCTGGAATCCATCGCCAACGAGCTGATGGTCGAGTTCAAGCGCGAAGCCTGACGCGGACAGGTTCATTCCTCTCCAGGTATCGATGATGATCAGGGCGCTTGCTTCCGTTGCCGCTTTGTTACTCGGCGTGGCCATTCTCCTGACCGGGCAGGGTCTGCAGGGTGTCTTGCTGCCGGTAAGGGCAACCCTGGAATCCTTTTCAACGGTTGCGATCGGCGTGATCGGCGCCACCTACTTTCTCGGGTTTACCGCCGGCTGCTGGATGGGGCCGGACCTGATCCGTCGAGCGGGTCATGTTCGGGTTTTCGCGGCCATGACCGCGCTCGCCTCAGCGGCCCCTCTGCTGCACGGGCTATGGATCAATCTATGGTCCTGGGGCCTGCTGCGCGTCATTTCGGGTTTTTGCTTTGCTGTGCTGTACGTGGTGATCGAAAGCTGGCTGAACGAACGCGCCACCAATGAAAATCGCGGACAGATATTTTCAGCCTACATCCTGATCAACATGACCGTACTCGCGGTTGGCCAGCAAATACTTCTGCTGGATGACCCCCAGGAACTCAACCTGTTTGCCCTTGCATCCGTCCTGGTCTCATTGGCAGCGGTACCGGTCCTGATGTCGAGGGCCGCATCACCCCACGCGGGGGAAGATTCTCCGGGGGTCGATTTTCCCGCGCTCTACGCCATCTCACCTGCCGGGATGCTGGGCAGCTTGACCTCGGGCCTGACCAATGGCGCGTTCTGGGCGCTGGCCGCTGTATTCGCTGCGGCACAGTCGGGCGACGTATCGCTTTCCGCCTGGTTCATGACGGCCGTCGTGCTGGGCGGCGCCGCGGGCCAGTTCCCGCTGGGCTGGCTTTCCGACAGAATCGACAGGCGCTACGTACTGGCGTCCATCTCCGTGGCCGCAGGCGCGGTGGGTTTGCTGGTTCACCTCATTATGCCCGGGCTGGGGAAACTCCCGCTGCTGGTGGCGGGCTCTATCTGGGGGGCGCTGGCCTTCCCGGTTTACTCCATCTCTGCCGCCCACGCCAACGACCGGGCCACGCCCGAGACCTACATCATGATGTCAAGTGGCCTGTTGCTGATGTACGGCCTGGGCGCGGTCATCGGCCCGATCGTGGCGTCCGCTTTCATGGCCTGGCTGAGCGAGCGCGCCCTGTTCCTGTTCGCCGCCCTGGCGCATTTGTCACTGGCCACCTATGTCGTGTTGCGCAGCCTGCGTCGCGACCCGGTCAAGCCCAGCGAGCATACCGACTTCAGCGACGCCCTGGCCTCCGTGGTAACGGCCTCGACCATTTATGAAGAGGAGGAATTGTCCCAGGACTGAGTGGGCGGTTGCCGAAGACCCCGGCGGGTTCGTCAGGGCTCGCGCGTTTGCCCCTCTGACCGCTGCAGCCTTTGGGGCGGTGGTGGCCGGCAGACGGGCCGGCCAGATTTTTGGGTTCTGGACTCGAGGCCAGGTTTTTCCAGGCAAGCGTCGCCTTCAACGGAGCCCAGCTGCAGGTACCAGCCGCCCATGCCGTGGGTGGCGGCAAATAGCAGCCGCTCTTCGGGGTGAATTTCCAGGTGGGGGGTCAGCACGATGGGCAGCCCGTCACCCGCCACTCGCCAGCGCTGCTCGCCCGCGACCCGTGTCAGCACGCCGAAATCCGTGGCCGCGAACAGGTCGCCGGTCACGTCGTCCCGCACCAGGTGGTTGATGGGAATGTCGCCCAGATCGAAATCCAGGGGTATGAAAACCACTTCAGAGCCATCGGCAATCACCTCGAAGACATGTCCGGGCGCGTCCGGCGTCAGCGCGCTGAAGCCTGAGTAAGCAATGAATGCGCGGTTCGGGTTAGCAGGGTCGACCGCGATGCCGCTGATGAACCTCGGCGGCGTGGCAGCCGTATCCAACCGCTGGAAACTGACCGACTCAGCCGGCGCGTCCACGTTGCGGCTGATGAAAACCCTGCCCAGCGATGTGGCGGCCCACAAGGTGCCGGCATCAGCGCGGGAGCGCTCCGCCGCCACGATCACGCCACCCGAGCGGTCTTCGCCAAATTCCTCTCGGGTCAGAAAGCCCCCCAGCGGCTCCCAGTCACCGCATCCGGGGCCGTAGTTGTTCCCACCCAGTCGGCAGTTCGCTTCCAGAAAAGCGCGATCCCCCCCGTTGCTGCGGGTGCGCCAGACATGCTCGAAGCCCGTGTACTGCGTGTCCGGCGCCAGCGGGTCAAACGTGATGAATTGCCGGCCGGTCGGGCCGACCGGATCGGTCGCTTCGCCACTGTCCTGGATCGGCCAGGACGTAATAACCCAGGAACCCGCCCCGCCGGCGCCGCCCTCGAAGTGGGTGAAAAACCAGTCGCTCTGATAGCTCGCGAACAGGATGTTCGGATCGGTGGGGTGAAAGCCGTTGGCCGATGTGCCGTCCCCGACGTTGAACACCTTGGTCCACTCATCGGAGGACAGGGTGCCTTCATTCCATTGCGTACTGTTGTCCTGGGTGCCAGCCATCTGCCGCTCGAGCGGCGCGGTCGGGTCCGCGGATATGTTGTAGAACTGCATGGTCTGCAGGCCCGCGTTCATGAATACGAAGGCTTCCGGCACCTCACTCCAGGAGACTTCGCACAGAGCGTTGACTGAGCTGCCATCCGGAAACCCGATGGTCTGGCGGCAATGAAAACTGCCGTCACCCCAGCGCCCGTCCGTGCGCACCACGCCACCATCAGAGCCGATGAACGCAATCTCCGGGTTATTGGGACTGAAAACGATGGCGCGAACATCCACATGCGGCATGCCTGGCGGGTTCTGCAAATCAATGGTGAGTCCGTTGAACGACTCGCCCGCATCGGTCGAGCGCATGGCGGGATCGCCCAGGTTACGACTCAGCTGCCCCCCCAGGTAAACGGTGTCCGGCATCCCTTCGGGCACAGCCACCACCAGGTCATAAACGCACTGACCATTGCAAATACTGTAGTCGACATAATCCTGAGCCGTGGCCAGGGGTTGGGTGAGATTGACCCAGCGCTCACTGTTCTCACTGCCATTGTTGAGGGAGCGATGGGACAGGTTGGCGTCATCCAGGCGATACAGCGCCTGGTAGGTAGCGTCATACCCGTTGCCGTTGTATACGTACACGCGCGTGGTGTCGTCTTTTACCGTGAGATCGAACGCCGCATAGGAGTCCGTCCGGATCGGCAACGGGCTGACAATCTCGAAAACCCGGTGGAAGGTCTCATCACCATCAAGCGTCGGTGACAGCCGGTAAAGACCATCGTCGGCCACCGATATGTAAACCGTCGAGGGGTCCAGCGGATCGATCTGCAAATCTTTGACGCCGGACAATGCCTCGAAGATCCCCTCGGGCGTTCCCGGGCTGCTGGAGGTCTTAACCGGCGTCTCGAACAGGCGGCTCCAGGTCGCTCCGCCATCGGTGGTGCGGTAGACCCCGACGGCGGACTGACCCTGGCCGTCCACGGTCGACTGGCCACCGCGAACGGCGGTCATGCCGAGCATGGCCGTGGTCGTTGTTACGTAAATGGTCTGCGGGCTGCCCGGTTCTATGGCGACCTGGCTCACGCCCCGTGTCCGGGTGAAGTCCTGGCCCTCGAACCAGGTGGGCAGCCGGCTGAAATGGTCGCCTCCGTCCGTACTGACGAACACGCCCTCGCCCGCGCCGGATGTGTAATTGAAGTTGCTCTCGCCGGTACCGACATAGATGGTGCGGCCGCTTGCGTCGTTGGGGTCAACCGTCACCGAGCCGATGTTGTTATTGCTGAGTCCTTCAGACAGCCGCTGCCAGGCCAGGTCGCCCGTTGCCAGTGCCCGGTCCGTGCGCCACAAGCCACCGCCCGCAGAGCCGATGAACAACCGGCATTGCGCCGGGTCGCACGAACCCGAGATCGCCAGGTCGGTGACGCGCCCGCTGGAGTTTTTTGGCTCCCAGGGTTCCCAGGCGCCATTGTCCGTAACCGAGGTTGGACCCACGGTTTTCCAGGTTCGTCCGTTTGGCTCGCCCAGGGCGGCCGACTTCAGTTTTTCGTAACGGGCGCGTGCTTTCGTACCCGATTCGAGCGTGGATACACGTTCGGCGCGCTCCGGCCAGGCGAGCCGGACAGCATGCTGACGCAGAAAGGCATCCGGTGCGACCGCGCGGTTATTTTGACTGAAGGGAAACTCGGACGGTCGATACGGCATGTTGCCGGCGGCCACGGCCGCAGCAGCAGACACCCACCATGCGAACAAGATGACAGCGAGCCTTGGGCTGGCAAGCCGATGACCGGGGGCAAGCGAGTTCGCTCGAGGCGGCGGCCTTCGTTCTTCCGTCGGGTCCTGGTGGTGTCTGGACATGGCCAACGAGGATAACCGATCGTCCATGATGGCCCAAACCCTGACCCGGTCAGCGTGCGGCCGCCCCCCGTCGGCGGGCGATGTACGGAGCAGATGATCTCCGACAAGCGGGCGGCCCGGGATTGGGCTACGATGGATGCATGGCTAGTGAAGACATCAAATCGACCATCAGTGAGCTGCGCCAACGTCTGGAGCAGGCTGGCCCTGTCGACCCGGAAACCCGTCAGTTATTGGGCCAGCTTGACCAGGATCTGCATCGGCTGCTGGAAAGCCCCGTCAGTGAAACCGGTGAAGCAGGCCTGCAGGAACGGCTGGAGACGCTGGCTGCCGACTTTGATGCCCGTCACCCGCAGTTAGCCGCCATCTTGAGGGAACTTGGCGTCGCGCTGGCTCGCGTGGGCATTTGACCCAGGGAGGTATTGCATTATGAGACCCGTTCATCGTCTGTTCGCAGCCATCGTCCTGCTTGCCACCTTCGTCACTGCCCCGGCAGAAGAAACCATTCGCGAGTTCACGGGCTCACGCAGCATGGATACCGCCGAGTTCGAGGTGAAGTCGCCATGGCTGCTCGAATGGCGCGTTTCCGGTGAATTCGCCGGCTCCCTCGCCATCGACGTGGCGCTGATGGAAGCCGGCACCAGCGTGCATCAGGGCAACGTTTTAAAAACAAAGAACACCGGCAACGGCGCGCGGCTGTTCGACCAGTCGGGCAGTTTTTACTTCCGGGTTAACTCCACCATGGCCAACTGGTCGCTGACCGTCGTGCAGCTCACACCGGAGGAAGCCACCGGTTATACGCCCAAGGGCGAAACGGGGTCATTCTGAGGTGGCGCTGTCTGTCCCGGACATCAGCGACGACCACGGGGAACAGATCCAGATACTCGATCCCGTTTTCCGGTCGTATGGCGGCCTGGATAAGTTTTGCGGCAAGGTCGTCACCGTTCGCTGTTTCGAGGACAATTCGGTGGTCAAGTCGACCCTGTCCGGCGAAGGCCGGGGGCAGGTGCTGGTCGTAGACGGCAGCGGCTCCATGCGATGCGCGCTACTGGGGGACCTGCTCGGGGCCATGGCCCGGGACAATGGCTGGCGCGGCGTGCTGGTCAACGGCTGCGTTCGAGACGTCGAAATCCTGAAAAACATCGACCTGGGCGTTCTCGCCCTCAACCGTCACCCCGTGCGGTCGAACAAGCGCGGCGAGGGCGACCTGAACATTCCAATCCGCTTCAACGGCGTCAGCTTCAGGCCCGGCCAGTTCCTTTATGCCGACGAAAACGGTGTGGTCGTGGCCGAGCAGGACCTGGGCGTCGAGTTCATGTGACGAGCCCGGAAAGCGCTGACCGGGCCGAACTGGTCGGGGCACGTCCACCCGTCACTCTTCAGCGTGGCAGCATGGCCTCCGGCATCTTTACCGCCACCACCCGCCCTCGGGCGCACAGGGTGTCCAGGGCAAAAACCTCAACCGAAATGACGGCTTTGCGCGGGCTCAGGTCGCCTATCTCGCCGCGCAATTCCAGTTCCACACCCATGCGGGTGGGCGCCAGGTAATCGACATGGATCGCTGCGGTGACGCATCGCAGCGGCGGCTCGCTGTCCATCGCGCGCCCCTCGGCGCGGTACATGGCGGCGGCCGCTGAGCCGGTTCCGTGACAATCGATTAAAGACGCGATCAGGCCACCGTAGACGAATCCCGGGATGGCTGTGTGATGCGGTTCGGGCAGGAAGCGGGCAACCGTCCTGTCACCATCCCAGTAGCTCTTCAACTGATGGCCGTGGGGGTTATTGCGCCCGCAGCCAAAACAATGGCTCAACTCATCCGGATAATAATCCTGGAAGGCCTTCACCGCGTCGGCTCCGGCTGTGACAGGGCAACAGCGATTTCCGCGCCCAGTCGGGCATTGTTGATCATCAGGGCAATATTGGCCTCCAGGCTGGCGCCCCCGGTCAACTGCTCCACCCGCTGCAGCAGGTAGGGTGTGACCGCTTTACCGCTGACACCCGATGCCGCTGACTCCTCGACGGCCTGCAGCACCACGCGTCTCATGTCTTCAGCCCTCATCGAAGTCTCCGCCGGAGGCGGGTTAGCCACAACCAGGCCCTGGCCAAGGCCCATCTCATCCTGAACCCGAATCACCCTGGCAATCGCACGCGCTTCATCAAGGCGCCTATCCACCGGGTATCCGCTGTCTGCCGCGTAGAACGCCGGCAGCTTATCGGTTCGATAACCGATCACCGGTACGCCCTGTGTCTCCAGATATTCTCGCGTCAGCCCGATATCGAGAATGGCCTTGGGACCCGCGCAGACCACGGCGACCGGAGTTCGGGACAGCTCAAGCAGATCCGCGGAAACATCCAGCGTGCGGTCTGCACCCCGGTGGACACCACCAATGCCGCCCGTGGCGAACACGCGAATACCGGCCTGATGAGCAAGGATCATGGTGGCCGCCACCGTCGTACCTGCAGTGGCGCCCGCTGCCAGCAGCACAGCCAAATCACGGCGGCTGCACTTGACTGCGTCTGACCCGGCTCTGGCCAGGTGCTCCAATTCCAGGTCCGTCAACCCGACGCGCGCGATCCCGTCAATGATCGCGACGGTCGCTGGAACCGCCCCCGCATCGCTGACCGCGGCCGCCGCATCGCGCGCGGTCTCGAGGTTCTGCGGCCAGGGCATACCGTGGGTAATGATGGTGGATTCCAGCGCCAGCACGGGCCGGCCCTCGGCCAGCGCGGCGCCGACCGCCGCACTGAACTGAATGTTGTCGGTGATTCCGCTCATGGTGACGGGCATGATACGCCGAAATCGGGCGCGCATTTGATCATGCTCGTTCCCCGGGCCGGTCCCGAAACCATTGCCGGGCGCCTACTTGATGACGCCAGGCTGAAGACCTTCCTCCTCGCACAGTCCGACTTTTAACGGATCCGCAGCGGCTCGGGAAACGCTGTAGGCGCCCGCGCCCGGCCCGGTCGGTATGTCGTACTCGATCGTGACCTGGTTACAGTCCTCGATGACCAGGCGCCCGGTTCCATAGTCCGTATCCTGCTGCGCTGGGGGCGTTGAAGCGTTGAACGCTCCGCCGTAGGAGTTTTCCCACTGAATCTCGACGTCGGTGGCGCCTTCCTGGTAGAAACCCAGCGCTGAGAGCCATCGCTGGCTCGCGTCTCCGACCGCCTGCGTGCCGGATTTGCCGCCCGCGCCCTCGAGCGCGACAGACGGTGCCTCGTCATAGGTATACCAGGCCAGGAACACGGCGGAATAGGTCGGCAGCACGGTGATGATGGCGCCCTGGAAACCGATCTCCGGATTGGCCCAGGCATCTTCGAAGAACATGTTGATGGCCGGTTCCCCCGGCGGGAACAGCGCGAACCGCCAGGCGCCGGTTTCCGGGCCTTCTGAGTATGGGTGCGTGACGAAGTAGTAATCCTTCCCGGTATCCAGCGTCAGGCGGTTGCCGTCATCCAGGATGGCGACAACGTTATCACCGGGGTCCTCGGGATTGAACGGCGCGTCGTAAACATAGAGCACCGGGTCCGCGCCCACGGTATAGGTCAGATCAGAATAGAAATAGATGCCGGCCTCACTGAACTGGATCGGGCCCGTGCTGTTGTAGATCGTCTCCCCCGTCTGGCCTCCAAAATCAGCCCTGGGGTCATCCGTCTTGAATTCGCCTGACCAGTAGGCAGGGGCCTCAATGGCATCGCCTCCCGTGATATCCCCCGCCCCGGCGATGGAAATGCCGAAGGTTCCGGCCCGATTGGTGCAATAGTGCTGCGCCACCACGGCATAGGAATTGTTTTCCTCCAGAAATACATCGCCCTGAACATCCGTCGAGGTGCCCACCAGATTTTCACTGATGCTGTTGGGATTGAACGAACCATCATAGAGCCTGATCACGAGGTCCAGAGCAAACTGCACGCTCTCGCTCCCCTGGCCCTGGTAGGAGGCGTCCGCAATGTCGTAGGTTCCGGTTGCAGAAACCTGCACCGGCCCCAGCACCTGGTAACCCAACGTGGCGTCCGGGGTATCGCAACTGCCCGGAAACGGCGTCGTGCCCGGTTCAGAGCCATCGAATTTTCCAGAGAGAACAACGTGACCCGCCAGCGCGGACGGGGCAACCAGCAACCACAGGGTCATTATGAGCCCGTGACCTATGCGTTTATTCATCGAAACCGCTCCTTGTGCGAAATCGCACAGCCATGTGGGTGTCAGAGTCATTGATGCACAGCAGGTGAATATATTGGTCTGCCTACAGTTTTAAACGACCGATCCCGCCATCAGTTGACGCGGGTCATCGAAAGCGGAGGTTCTGACGGCTCAAATCACTGACAGTTCGACATCCCATCAGCTTCATATCGCGCACCAGTTCTTCCTGGATCAGGCCCAGGGCACGCTCCACACCGGCTTGCCCGGCTGCGGCGAGCGCATACAGGTAGGAACGGCCGCCAGAACAGGCCTTGGCGCCCAGCGACAGCGCCTTGAGAATGTGCGTCCCGCGCCGGATGCCGCCGTCACAGATGACCTCGACCTGATCACCCACGGCATCAACCATTTCCGCCAGCTGGTCAAACGGCGCCCTGGACCCGTCCAGTTGCCTGCCGCCGTGGTTGGATACCATGATGGCGGTTGCCCCGATCTCCACGGCCCGCCTGGCATCCGCCACTGACATGATCCCCTTCAACACGAACGGGCCATCCCAGTACTCGGCGATCTCCGCGGCCGTGTCCCAGTCGAGGGACTGATCCATCAGCTTATTGAAGTAGTCTGCGACCGAAACGGCCACGCTGGTGCCTTCGGCAACATGATCTTTCAGGCTCGCCAGTTCAAATCGCTCGTGGGTCAGGTAGTTGAACGCCCAGCGGGGATGGCGGAGAAAGCTCATCAGGCTCCGGGGGCTCAGTTTCAGCGGCGTGGTGAATCCGGTGCGGAGGTCGCGTTCTCGGTTGCCGCCGACGATGGTATCGACCGTCAGGGCCAGCACGCCAAAACCCGCCGCTTTGCATCGGTCCAGCAAACTGAAATTCAGAGCCTTGTCTTTGTGGACATAGAGCTGAAACAACTTTGGCGTGGCAATGGTCGAGCCGATTTCTTCAATGGAGACTGTCCCCAGGGACGAAACCCCGAACATCGTGCCGAACTTTTCCGCAGCGGCCCCAACGGCCCGCTCTCCTTGATGATGAAACATCCGTTGCATGGCCGTGGGCGCCAGGAAGAAAGGCATATTGAGCTTCTGGCCCATCACCTCTGTGCTCAGGTCGACGTCCGCCACGCCCGCCAGCACATTGGGCACCAGGTCGCAGCGCTCGAAGGCCTCGGTATTGCGCCGGTACGTGACCTCGTCGTCTGCCGCCCCGTCGATATAGTGAAAGACAGGTCCGGGCAGCCGGCGGCGCGCAAACGCACGGAAATCACGGGTGTTGTAACAGTCGCCAAGTCGCATGGCTCGCCTCTGTCTGGAGGAGCCGGCCCAGTGTGGCCTCACAGGTGCGTGTAATCAAGGCGCTGCTGGTTCAGGCGTTCATCGATTCGGGGCGGTCATTCGCGTCAACGCGCCCCGCCACCCGCGGCGGAGCGGCGCCCGGATAGATTCCTGCCCGCAAGCATTGGGCACGTCTTTTGCCCGGCATGGCCAGGAAAGGCTTCTCGCAGCTGCACGGTCGGGGCTTGAAAACCGGCTGGTCCATTGGCTTACCTGATTCGGTTCGGACGCAACGGCGTCGACATCATGAACCCGCCCCTGCTCATTGGCGGCCGCAGTGCCGGTCACCTTGCCATTCGCCCGAAAGCAAGCGATGTGTCATACTCCTCCCCGCTTGGGGCCAGCTCTGATGGGGCGACCTGCGCCCAGCATTTCTAATCACGGTTCAGGGAACATTCAGATGCCAGGTAAATTCGTTATCAAAAAAGGGAAAGACGGCCAGTTTTACTTCGCGCTCAAGGCAGCCAACAGTCAAACGGTTCTGCAAAGCGAAGGCTACAAAACCATGAAGTCATGTCAGAACGGCATCGAGTCTGTTCGCAAGAACTCGCAAGACACGAAGCGATTCGTGTGCAACACCGCGAAGGACGGTCGCACCTATTTTGTGCTTAAAGCCAGCAATGGACAGGAAGTGGGGCGCAGCCAGATGTACAAGTCGAACAGCGGCTGCAAGAACGGCATGAAGTCGGTCGCCGCCTCATCCCAGGGCGCGGATGTGGTGCTTCCCGAGTAAGAGAAGCCAGAGCTCACCATGAAGGCGGGCTCGGGCCCGCTTTTTTGTTCCGCGGAAAGCAAAAGCCACCAGGCCGGATGCTCCTCGATTAGGTCGAGCCAGGCGCTGATATACTCGCGACATGGGACACACCTCCACCTCCCACGACACGCACGCGCAGGGCAGCAATCCGCATTCGCTCGTGGCGCGTTATCAGCAGATTCGAGCCCGTACTGAACAGCTGGCCGCCCCGCTGGAGAAAGAGGACATGGTCGTACAGAGCATGCCGGATGCCAGCCCGACCCGCTGGCACCTGGCCCATGTCAGCTGGTTTTTCGAGCACTTTCTTCTGCAACCCCGGCTGAAGGGCTACCGGGTTTTTCAGCCCGGCTGGGACTATCTGTTCAATTCCTACTACTACTCCGCAGGCCAGATGTTCCGTCGACCGCAAAGGGGTTTGCTGTCACGACCGACGGTGGATGAAGTGCTTGCCTATCGCGCGTTCATCGACGAAAACATGCGGGAACTCATTGAACGGGAGCAGCATGATTCCGAGGTCTCATTTCTCGTCCAACTGGGCCTTCACCATGAACAACAGCATCAGGAATTGATCCTGACCGACATCAAACACGCGCTGTGGCTCAATCCTCTGCGCCCGGCCTATCGAAGCGATCTGGATATCCCCCGCGGCATCGAAACACCGCAGACGTTTCATGAGTTCTCAGGCGGCATCGTAAATATCGGCGCGGAAGGGGAAGACTTTTACTTTGACAATGAAACACCGAGGCACCGGGTGCTGCTGCAGCCTTTTCAGCTGGGCGAGCGCCTGGTGAGTAATGCGGAATTCAAAAACTTCATCGAGGACGGGGGCTACAGCCACAGCGAATGGTGGTTGTCTGATGGCTGGTCGATGGTTAACGAGCAGGCATGGCGTCGCCCACTTTACTGGTCTGAGGCGCTTGATTCGGAATTTTCGCTGGCCGGGGAAATCGGGCTGGATCCCCATCGCCCGGTCTGTCATCTCAGCTACTACGAGGCCGATGCCTACGCCCGCTGGTCCGGGGCGCGCCTGCCTACTGAAGCCGAGTGGGAGCATGTGGCGAGCCGCCAGGAATCTTCCGGCGACCCGGCCAGTCCAAATGGCCTGCACCCAGGCAGCGCCACCCATACCGGCGCGCCGACACAAATGTTCGGCGATACCTGGGAGTGGACAGCTTCGCCTTATTCCGCCTACCCGGGGTTCAGGCCGCTGAGCGGCTCACTGGGTGAGTACAACGGCAAGTTCATGTGCAGCCAACTGGTATTGAGGGGCGGGTCTTGCGCGACGCCACCCGGGCATACGCGGCCGAGTTACCGGAATTTCTTTTATCCGGCAGCGCGCTGGCAGTTCAGCGGCATCCGGCTCGCGCGGGATATGGGATGAGGACCGCGCGCGGCAGACAGCGCGAACCGCGACTGATCGACCTGCACCCACCTCACGCGGATATGCGCGCAGACGTGCTCGCAGGTCTGGCCATGATGTCGAAACAGCTTTCTCCCAAGTATTTTTACGACAAGGAAGGTTCAACGATCTTCGAGCAGATCACGCAGCTGGACGAGTATTACCTGACCCGGACCGAGGCGGGAATCATGAGAGATCATCTGCCCGAGATGGCTGAACGCATCGGGCCCGGTGTGGCCGTTATCGAATTCGGCAGCGGTACGGGCGCAAAAATACAACAGTTGCTCGGTTTCCTCTCACAACCCGTTGCCGCCGTGACGGTGGAGATCTCCCGGGCACATCTCGAAACAGCCGCCTATCGACAGGCACAGCGGTTCCCCCACCTCGAAATCATCGCCGTCTGCGCGGACTTCACCCGCCCGTTTCAACTGCCTGCCATTAACGGCGCTCGCCGAAATCTTGTGTTCTTTCCCGGCTCGACCATTGGTAACTTTACGCTGGAGCATGCCGGGCAATTGCTGGCCGTGATGCGCTCGGTTGCCGGATCCGCCGGCGCTGTCCTTATCGGCGTTGACCTGGTCAAGGATACGGCCAGCCTGGAGGCGGCCTACAACGACCGGAAAGGCGTCACGGCAACATTCAATCTGAACCTGCTGCAACGCATCAATCGTGAGCTGGGCGGCAATTTCGACACGAGCGCCTTCAGGCACCAGGCGATCTACAACCGGACCGCCCAGCGGATCGAGATGTACCTGGTCAGTCAGAGCCATCAAAGCGTCAGGCTGGGAGACGCCTCGTTTGATTTCAGCCCGGGCGAGCGAATCCTGACCGAGTATTCGCACAAGTACGAAGTCGAAGGATTCTCTGCCCTGGCATCCTCCGCCGGTTTACACACCGCCCAGGTCTGGACCGACGCCGATGACCGGTTTGCCGTCTTTCTGCTGGAGCCTGACACAGGCTAAGCCGACAGGCTCACTGCGCACGCGGGTATCCGGTCATCTCGAGATAGCCCTGACCGCTGCTTCCGGGCCCGTCACCTCGCGCCCGAACCACGCCTTCCCAATAGGGAAAGTCGACGTCCAGCCATTGCTCGGGATGCAAGGCCCGGACGTCCAGGACCCGGTCAATCCCGGTCAACTCCAGGCGCCAGTGCAGCGGAAGCTCGCGCCCTGCAACTCGCTGACGCTCGATGATTTGCAGTCGAATACCACTGGAGTCCAGCGACTGCCTATTCCCCTCCTGGTCCATCAGAGCGGCGTGCACGTAAGGTTTACCCTTGTTTCCTACCGGCCGCAGTTGGAAGACCATCAATTTTTCACCACTGTCCAGGTGCAGCGCGAACCAGTCCCATCCCTCCTGGTCCGGCTGAAGAAA
>Ga0255776_10001512_pt1 | contig 26405 bp, 20 predicted proteins | sample 071ome_19_FD_179974 | JGI IMG/M metagenome (GOLD analysis project Ga0255776, IMG submission 179974) | Coastal salt marsh microbial communities from the Groves Creek Marsh, Skidaway Island, Georgia - 071413AT metaG (version 2) | ecosystem: Environmental > Aquatic > Marine > Intertidal zone >... | reverse complement strand
TGAGGAAGCCTGGCCTGACTTGAAATTCGGCGTCGAAGGAGATTTCACTATTCTGGTCTGGCCACTGCGCGCCATCATCTTAGGCGGCTCGGTTTTGGTCGCCATCAAGTATTTCATTCTGGCCCTCGACAATGTTGGGGTTCTCGTTCAGGAGCTTCGCGCTCGCCGCACGGCACCCGAAAAGAACCCCCTGGGTCTAGGCTTTCTCCTCCTCATTCTCTTTATCATTTTATCGGCCTATGGGCTCGCCACCGGTGATTTCTCCAGACTAACCATAGGCGCCGTTTCCCTGCTTGGTATGCTGGTGATCATCTTCACCGGCATCCATATCGGCGTCGGTCTCGTGGTACTTGGCTTTGCCAGCATTTGGATCATGTTTGGCAATCCCAATATTGCGATCAACACGGTCAAGCTGGCCTCCAACGAGTTCCTGCGCAGCTATTTCTTTGGCGTGATCCCCCTCTTTGTCTTGATGGGCCTGATCGTCAATGAATCTGACATTGGCCGCGATACCTTCGATGTCGCGCGCTGGATGCTCAAGAAAGTAAAGGGTGGTCTCGGCGTGGCCACGGTTTTGGCCAACGCTATATTCGCCGCCATCACGGGCTCCTCCATCGCGTCGGCTGCGGTCTTCACCAAAGTCGCCGCACCGCACATGATGAAACACGGATACACGCCGAAGTTTGCGGTTGGAACGGTGGCGGGCAGTTCGATCTTGGGCATGCTGATCCCGCCCAGCCTACTGCTTATTATCTATGGTTTTGTGGCGGAACAGTCGGTCGGTCTCCTTTTCCTCGCCGCCGTCATTCCCGGCATCATTTTGGCGACAGCAATGGGATTAGCAATTGTCGGGATGGCGCATTTCTGGCCGAGTTATGTCGGGAACCCGTCCGACGACGGGGATTTGGATATTAAAATCGGCGAGGCCGCCAAGATGGTATTACCGGTCATTATTCTGATTATCGCCGTGCTCGGCGGTATTTACGGCGGAATATTTACACCGGTTGAAGCTGGCGCCGTCGGTGCAGCAGGAGCGTTGATCATCGCTGCCCTAAAACGCCGCCTTACCTGGGAAAAGCTTTGGCGGGTACTACTAGAAACCGGTCACACCACGGTCTCGGTTCTGTTTCTTATTCTAGCCGCCAACATCTACGGCAGAATGCTGGCGCTGTCCGGCTTGCCGCAAAGCGTGGGAGAACTTATCGGCAGCATGAATCTTGGTTTCCTGGGTTTCATGGCCCTCTACATACTACTCGTTGTAATCCTCGGTATGTTTCTGGATTCAATTTCGATCATGCTGATTGTTTTGCCGCTGGTTCTTCCCATTGTCCAAGCTTTCGGCGGCGATTTGATCTGGTTCGGTATCATTACAGTGATCGCCGTGGAGATGGGTCTGCTCACGCCACCCTTGGGCATAGCGGTGTACGTGGTTAAATCGACCATTACCGACGCCTCAATCACGCTCAATCAAATTTTTGCCGGGGCCTTCCCCTACGTTGTGATTATGTTCGTGGTCACCATTTTGCTGGTCATCTTCCCGCAGCTCAGTCTGGTCTTTGTCAACTAACACCGCTGTGGCAAGATAGGCGCAATTCCGCGAAACATGAATTTCAGCGCGTATGATTCCGCTTGTCAGATATAGTCTTCTTGGCCTCTTGGCCATTGCCCTGGCCGCATGCGTGAAAACCGCACCGGAGCAACTGCCGCCGGTGCACGAGCTCACCAAACATGAAGACGACCATCAGCATCACGAGGATGAGCTTCTGGTGCTGGACCCGCCTGCGGATTATCTACAGGACCTGCCGTCCTTGGGTCTCTCGGTCATCGACGTCACTCACCTGGACGGGATCGGCTCACACCTCTATCACCTAAAGATCGAGAACGGCGCGCACCCGTTTCACGCCCGACATCAACATGGTCAAAAGTACCCAAATGTGCTGGTCGATGTGCATCATCATTTTGAACAGCATCAACGCACACGCCATCGCCGGGTGGACACCAGTTATACCAGCCCCCGTTCCGCCAATTGGGACAGGCCGGCCGCAAGTTGTGGCCAAGGCATCAGGATCGGCGTGGTCGATGGCGGCGTCGATATGCGTCACGCCGCCTTTAAGGGACGCAATCTCAGCTTCAAGTCCTTCCATCGGAAAGGACAGAGGATCGGCGCCTCGGATCACGGTACGGCCGTCGCGTCTATGATCATCGGTCAAGCCAAATGGGGCGGGCTACTGCCGGGCGCTCAACTCTACGCGGCCAATGTGTTCCACCTGAACAGCAAGGGCCGGCCCCGGGCCAGCGCCAAGGGCATTCTTCAAGCGGTCAACTGGCTGATTAAGCAGGATGTCCATGTCATCAATTTCAGTATCGGCGGATCCGACAATGTGCTGATGAAAAAGGCGGTAGATGAAGCCCATCAGCAAGGCATTATCCTAGTTTCATCCGCCGGCAACAGCGGCCCCTTCACCAAAAAGAAAAGCTTCCCGGCGGCCTATGAGTCGGTCATCGCGATCGCCGCTATCGACCGGACCAACCGGGTGGCGAGGTTCTCATCGGCTGGCGACTATGTGGAATTCAGCGCGCCCGGTGTCGGCATTTGGACGGCGGTGCCCGGCGGCGGTAAGCCCATGTCAGGGACGTCCTTTTCCTCGCCCCTGGTCGCCACCTACGCCGCGTCGCTGATCGGGCATAACAATCTGCGGGGCTTGGAGGCCATCCGCGCGGAATTCAAAAAAATCGCCCAATCGAAGGGCGGCAAAAAGTGGAACAAATTTTCCGGCTGGGGGCCCGTGTCGATCAACCGGCCTTGCTAAAGCATCCGCTGCAGGCTGCCCCGCAGGTTCTCCGTCGAGATCGGTGAATACATCACTTCGTTGGCCTCAACAGTCAGGCTGTCGCTTTTATTACCGCTCAGCTCCGCCGGCCAGACGAAGGCCACGGGGAACGTCACGCCATTGTCCCCTTGGGCGAACTTCAACGCCATATTAGCCTGCATATCCGTAGTGTAGAGCCACATGATGGCCAAGTCAGGCGGATTAGCTTCGGCAAGCTGAATAAATTGTTTTCCGCTTTCGATAACCTGAACTTCGTGATTTTCACCGGCCAGGATTTTATGGACGTGATCCAGTTCCGCTTGGCGTTTGCCGACAAGGTATATTTTCTTCGGGGGGACACCAGAGAGCAAATTCTCGGGCTCCGGCGCCGGTTCGGGGAGGCTCTCCCCCCCGGTAGAGCTTCACCTGATCCTGCTTAATCCGCTCATTTATCCGGGCCACATGGCGCAGGATAGCGATAAGCTTCGCCTGCAACATGTCGATATTGATAGGTTTGGTCAGATAGTCGTCAGCGCCCTCTCGTAGGCCCTGGACCACGTCAGACGCGTCGGCCTGTGCGGTGAGGAAAATGATCGGGCAATGTTCGGGAACGCGGCGTTCGGCACGGATGACCTTCATCAAATCAAAGCCACTCATCTCCGGCATGTTCAGATCGGTAATGATGACATCCGGCTTGAAGGCGCCTAGCGTATCCAGCGCCGCTTGACCACTGAGACACGTGTTAACGGAATATCCGCTGCCCGTCAGATGGATTTCGAGGAAGGTCAGAATATCCTCGTCATCGTCCACCAAAAGTATCTTCGCCATAAGAATTCGGCCCCGCTCAATGCGTCCATCCCCTGGACGCTCTATCCCCACTTGCCGCGAATTAAACTGACACAATCATACTATGTGAGGATGAGGGGCCGAATTTCAAGTGACAAAACCCGCATCACGTGCGTCCAATGAAAACGCATCCTCAAGGGCCTGCCTCAAGCCGGGACCAAAATCGCTTCCAGAGCCGTACGCATTTCGATCGGCATGTCAGCGGATTTTCGCGTTTTAGGATTAAAACATACCTCGGTCACGGTTTCCCGCGCGCACAGATGCCCTTTTTCTGCATGGAGCATTTTCTGCTCATAGGTGATGCTTTTGCCGCCTAATTTGCGGAACACCCCTTCAATCACCAGCAGATCACCTGATTTCACTTCCCGGATGTACTCTGTGGTGATTGTCCCGATCACCACAACGACGCCCCACCGGTCGAACATGGCGTGGTCGATGCCGGCCTTGGCCCAAATGTGCCAATTGGCCTCATCGAAGAAATGGCCGTAATAGCGGGTGTTCATGTGCCCGAAGTGATCACAATGCTCCGGGAACACCACGCCGCGGTTCGTTTCCATCCAGTCTGTCATTCTCGTTCCGTCCACTTAGTCCAGGGATAGTTATGTTTCTAGGGTCCGGACCCTAGCTCAGGGAAGACGCTGCCGCAATTCGTTCTGCCCTACCGAGACGATTGAGCCTGTCAGCGGGACGGGATACTCTATGCACTTGGAACCTATTGGGAGGCTCGGATGACCATTGACCGTATCGAATCCATCACCTACGGAGTCGAGGATTTGGACACCTGTGTCCGCTTTATGGATGACTGGGGTCTGGAACAGACCGCTAGAACGGATACCTCCGCCGACTATCGGACTCTCGAAAACCAAACGCTATTCTTGCGGCTGAAGGATGATCCTGATCTGCCGGAGACCCATGAAACGGTGGAGACCGGCCGCGAAGTGATCTGGGGCGTGGATACAAAGGAGTCCCTAGACGCGCTCGCCGCTGATCTCAGCCGCGACCGGGACGTCACAGAAGACGCAGACGGCACTCTGCATACCCGCGATGACAGGAACTTCGCCATCGGCTTTAAGGTTGCCGCCCGGCAAACAGCCCAAGTGGAAAAGCACGACCTCAATTTCCACGAAGACATCCAACGGGTGAACAAGGCCTATTTCCGGGAGGGCGGCGCAAAACCCATTCGCATCGGTCATGTGGTCTATGGCGTCGAAGCGGAGGACAATATGGCGGCGGCCGAATTCTATCTCGAACGCCTGAACTTCCGGATGAGCGACCGATCGACCACCACAGGCACCTTCATGCGCAGCGACGGATCTGACTTCCACCATTCCATTTTTCTAATCCACCGCGGCGACGAGCGCCGGTTTGACCACCTCGCCTTCGAAGTGAGCGGGTTTGACGAACTGATGGCCGGCGGCGCCAGCATGCTGAACAAAGGCTGGGAGACTCAATCGGGGCCCGGTCGGCATTCCCTCGGCTCCAACATTTTTTGGTACTTCCGTAATCCCTGTGGCGGCGCGATCGAGTATTTCACCGATATGGATCGGCTGACCGACGATTGGGAACCGGGCATGTGGGACGACATGCCGCCTTATGATCAGTGGATGATCCACGACGCGCTGACCAACCGTTAACCGAGTTAAATGCCACCATCTCGGGAATCCTACGACGTTGTCGTCATCGGCTACGGACCGACCGGTGCCATCGCCGCTAACCTTTTGGGCCGGGATGGTTTTAGGGTGCTCGTGGTGGAACGGGAAGCCGAGATCTACGACAAACCCCGCGCAATCACTTTTGATCATGAGATCATGCGCGTTTTCCAAGGTGCCGGCGTCGCTGAGGCGATAGAAGCAGAAACCGCGCCGTACCGGCCATCCCGCTATCTTGGCGCCGATGGTCAGGTGATCCGCAAAATGGACCCGGCGCCCGCCCCCTACCCTCTTTATTGGCTGCCGGTGTATCTGTTTGTGCAGCCGCGCCTGGAAGCAACCCTGAGAGCCGGCGCAGAAGCACGAGAGTCGGTTGAAGTCCTGACCCGCCACGAGGCTGCAAACGTCTCTCAAACCGACACCGCAGCCACCGTCACCATCAATGACTTGGACAAGGGCAAGACGTTTGAAGTTAAAGCGAGCTATGTTTTTGCCTGCGACGGCGCTTCGAGTCCAACGCGAACGTCACTGGGGATCGGCCACGAAGATTTGGCCTTTGACGAACGGTGGATCGTCATCGATGTTCTGGCCAACGATACCGCCGGCCTGCCGGAAACGCACATCCAATACTGCGAACCGGCGCGGCCCTGCACCTATGTGATCGGGGTGGACAACCACCGTCGCTGGGAAATGATGCTTTTGCCCGGCGAAGACCCGGTAGAGATCAACAATGAAGAGCGTATTTTGCAGTTGCTCTCCCGCTGGGGGCCGAAAGAAAAGTTCAACGTTTGGCGTTCCGCCGTTTATCGCTTTCATGCTTTGGTCGCGACAGAATGGCGTAAAGGCCGCGTGTTCCTTCTGGGTGACGCGGCGCACCAAACCCCGCCGTTTATGGGCCAAGGCATGTGCCAGGGCATTCGCGATGCGGAAAATCTGGTCTGGCGTTTGCGCCAGGTGGAAAAACACGGCGCCGATCCGGCACTGTTGGACGGCTATCAAGAGGAGCGGCATCCTCACGTTCGCGCGCTGACCGCCTTCACCAAGGAATTGGGCAAGATCATTTGCGAACGCAATCCCGATAAAGCCAGGGTGCGGGACAAGCGAATGATCGACGAGCTGGAAAGCGGCCGGGTAGAGATCATCCGTCATAAACTGATCCCACCCCTCACGTCGGGTTTGCTGGACCTGGATGCCGACGGCAACCCCATTGCGCCGGCCGGGGAACTGTTTCCGCAACCGCTGGTCAGTTTGGAGGACGGTTCGGAACTGCCCATGAACGATGCGCTGGGGCCGGATTTTTGGCTGGTGAGCTATGACCCGGAAGTGTTTCGCCGGCTTCCCGAAGACCTCCCCCGGCGATGGCGGTCCTTCGGCGGCGAGCTGGTGTTAATGGACGGAGGTCCGGACACCCCGCCGCAAGTCCGATGCCTGGACGAGCTGAATGGTGTTTTGGCTGTCTACTTTAAGGACAATGACGCACAGTCGATGATCGTTCGCCCCGACCGCTATACCTACAGCGCGGCCGCAGCCCCTGAACAAACGCTACTACAGTTGGAAAATCTGCTGAACCGTCTCGGCTAGACGGGGACAGTTAGCCCTTCTTCAGATCAAACCAGAAGGTCGCCCCCTCCCCGGGCGCACTTTCCAACACCAACTCGCTGTCATGCTGATCGATGATCGCCTTGCAAATGGCGAGACCCAGCCCCGTCCCTTCGATGTTGCGGGTATCCGAAGAGTCTACCTGGTAGAACTTCTCGAAGACCTTTTCCTGCGAGTCTTCGGGGATGCCGATGCCGTTGTCCTTTACGGCAATTCGATAGCCGTCTCCGATGTCCGTCACACCCAATTCTATTTTCCCGTCATCCCCCGTGAATTTCGCAGCATTGGTGATGAGGATCGCCAACGCCTGTACCAATCGGGATCGATCCACCCGAACCATCGCCTCTGTCTCGGCTCCCAAGACCAGAAGAGCCGCCTTTTTCGAAGCAACATAGTCGGCATTCTCCCCAACCGCCCGATGCACAATTTCCAGTAGGTTGTATCTGTCAAAGACCAGGTCTAGCGAACCTGTATCAATCTGGCTCAGATCAAGAAGGTCGCCAACAAGTTTACCGATGCGCTCACAATTGCGGGCCGCTATTTCAAATATGCCCTCCATCCCGTCCGGCGTATGCTCGCCCAACTGCCCCTTGATCAGACCCAGCGCGCCGTTCAGCGACGTTGCCCGCGTTTTCAGCTCATGGGCCGCAACGGAAACAAACTCGTCCTTGGCCTTTTCGAGCGCCTTCCGTTCCGTAATATCGGTGTGAATAGCGACAATCGATCCGTCGGAGAGACGTTGACGGCGGATACTCAACCACCGGCCGGTGACGGGCTGCAGCCATTCAAGTTCGCCGAACTCTTCCGAGTCCTGGCGCCGCCGGCTCGCCATCCACTTTTGACGCTCTTCTTCTGTCGCGTCGGGCAGACGCATTTTTGAGGTCTTCTCCAGCATTTCCTCAATATGCATGCCGGTTTCCAGTATATCTTCCATGCCCGGCTGCAATTCGAAAAAGTAATCATTGCAGAAGACGAACCGTTCATCATGGGACCACAAGATAATACCGGCACGCACCTCTTCCAGAATAAGCCCGAGCTGTAGATTTAGGTTATCACTGGCTTCCTGGCGCAGCCTCGCTCTCGTCTCATCGCGGTGGACGCCGGTGTAGCCCGCGAACTCCCCGTTATCATCATATTTTGGAATGGCCGAAGCACAGAGAAACTGCCGTTCTCCATTCGCTTGGGTTCGAACATAGTAAAGATCCCGGAACGGTTTCTCTTCGCGGAAGACCCGTTCCATCTCCACCTTGTCTTCCGTCGATATCTCCTGAGCCTCGATGTCCCAGTACTGTTTGCTGATGATCCGATCCCGCGGGATGGTCAAGGTGCCCGCGCCGGCGCTGGCAAAGGTCACACGATGATCCGCATCGGTTTCCCAATAGCGGTCGGCAATATGCTCGGCAAATCTCTGGATTTGCCCATCAGTCTCGATTTTACCATGTCTCGTGGCTTCGTCGTTCGCTGGATTGGTATTCACAGTCATGCGGTAGCCTTTCCGCTCCGAAGATCGGCACTCGATCTTAGATTTTGCTTTATCAAGATGCCAATCAAATTGTGGCCAACACGCAGGCCATCATCATGGGGCGCGGGTATAATTTTGGCCATTCTGATCTCTTTTCAATTATTCACGACTCGGCTATGAGTCGCGGCATATGACTGACAGAATTCTCATCATCGATTTCGGCTCTCAAGTCACGCAATTGATCGCGCGGCGGGTGCGGGAATCCGGCGTCTATTGTGAAATTCACCCGTTCAACAAGGTCACCGGCGACAGCATCCAGGCCTTTGATCCAAAAGGCATAATTCTATCAGGCGGGCCGGCCTCCGTGGCCGATATCGGCACGCCTCGCGCACCCGACGAGGTGTTCGAGCTGGGCCTGCCGCTATTGGGCATCTGCTATGGACAACAAACCATGGTGGAACAATTGGGGGGATCGGTCGAATCTCATGACAAACGGGAATTCGGCCGGGCCATGCTTACAGTAAGCGGTGACTGCGCCTTGTTCGGCGACGACTGGAATACCGGCTCAACCGAACAGGTCTGGATGAGCCATGGCGACCGGGTCGAAAGCCTGCCGGATGGGTTCGACGTGTTTGGCACCAGCGACGGCTGTCCTTTCGCCATCGTCGGCGATGAAAGCCGGCGCTTCTATGGCGTGCAGTTTCATCCAGAGGTCGTACATACGACCAACGGCGCGGCACTGCTGCGCAACTTTACTCATGAAGTTGCCGGCTGTTCCGGTGATTGGACCATGGCCGCCTTCAAGGAACAGGAAATCGCCAAGGTCCGGGAACAGGTCGGCGACGGTAAAGTCATTTGCGGCCTGTCCGGCGGCGTTGATTCCTCGGTCGTGGCGGTTCTTCTGCACGAAGCCATCGGCGATCAACTGACTTGCGTGTTTGTTGATACAGGCATGATGCGCATGGGCGAGGCGGAGGAAGTGGTTGGCCTGTTCCGCGATCACTACAACATCCCGCTGGTTCACCGGGACGCTTCGGATTTGTTCCTGGGCAAACTTGAGGGCGTCACCGATCCGGAGCAAAAGCGCAAAATCATCGGCGCGACGTTCATCGACGTGTTCGAGGAAGAAGCCAAGGGCGTCGGCGGAGCGGATTTCCTGGCGCAGGGCACCCTATATCCGGACGTAATCGAATCCGTGTCATTCCATGGCGGGCCCAGTGTCACCATCAAGTCCCATCATAATGTCGGCGGACTGCCGGAACGGATGAACATGAAGCTGGTAGAGCCGCTCAGGGAACTGTTCAAAGACGAGGTGCGTGCGCTTGGCCAGGAGCTCGGCCTGCCGCAAACCTTTGTCGGCCGCCACCCCTTCCCCGGGCCGGGACTGGCCATCCGTATTCCCGGTAATATCACCGGGGAGAAACTGGATATTCTCCGCAAGGCCGACGCCATCTATCTGGAGGAAATCCGGAACGCCAGCCTTTATGATGAAATTTGGCAGGCCTTTGCCGTGCTGTTGCCAGTGCAGACCGTCGGCGTGATGGGCGATGCGCGGACCTATGATTATGTCTGCGCGCTTCGGGCGGTGACCTCGACCGATGGCATGACAGCCGATTTCTATCCCTTCGAGATGGACTTTCTCGGCCGCGCCTCCAACCGGATTATAAACGAAGTCCGTGGTATCAACCGGGTTGTCTACGACGTGACCTCCAAGCCGCCCGGCACGATCGAGTGGGAGTAAAATACAATCACTAAGTAATTGATTAATAACGAGACATATACCTATACAAGACTTTAACAAAATACCTAAGCCGTTGACTGCGCTGGGCTTTGGCATTAGCACTTAGACAAGAACCTGGACAATCTGTGCACTACTGCTGTGCATAGTGCACAGGGGCAGATTTTGCGGTCTGGAGTGTGATGGCCAAGAAGCAGTTTTTTGCGGAAGACGAAGTCCCCATTTTTGAGAACAGGAACGGGGCCGTTGTCTTCAGACGCGGAGAGAACTGGCAGTTCCGCGTGTGGCTCACAGCGGACAACAAGTACGTCCAGAAGAGCCTGCATACCAAAATCAGAGAGACAGCGATTGAGCGTGGACAGGCGCTGTATCTGGAACTGCATGCGCATATTGAACGGGGTGTGAAGTACTACTCCATCTCTCTCAGGGAAGCGGTACAGACCTACACTAGCTACAGGGCGACGGAGGTCAGGGATAATCCCAGCGAACAGGGTATCGTTGCGGGTCGTCTGGTGACCATCCAGGCGCACCTCAAACACTTTCTGGATTTCGTGGGCAGAGACACCAAGCTAAGCGAACTGGAAGAGAACCAGTTGCTGGCCTATCCGCAGTGGCGCAGATCACAGCGCAAAACTGCGGATACCACGATCCGCAACGAGATGAGCACCATCAACGCCTGCATGGCCTATCTGTATGACGTGGAGAAGATGGGCTCGTTCCGTCAGTTCTATCTGCCTAAATACACCAAGGCACGAGTGGATACCGCACGGGTCAAGCGAGAGACCTTTGAAGCGGATGAGTACATGGCCTTTGTCAGAGCCATGCGTGAATACGTGCGTGAGGATGTGGATCCAGAAGAACTCTATGCCAGGCAGCTGGTGCGTCACTACTTTTTGGTGGCGGCAAACAGCGGCATGCGATCAGGGGAGCTAGCTCAGCTCACCTGGGACAATGTGAGCCTGCGCGAGATTGACGGCAAAACCATTGCCACCGTGAATGTGCTGGCCGCGACCTCCAAGGTAGGCAAGCAACGCACCTTCATGCACAGGGAAGGTGAGTACTATCAGCGCTGGCGCGAGATCTCAGGACACAAGACTGGGATCATCTTCAGCGTGGATGGGAGCACACGCTACCCACGTTCCTCGCTCTACAAGCACTTCAAGCGCATCATGGCGATCGCGGATATCGATCCCGCTAGAAAGCCCCATCTTGTGCCCTACAGCTTCAGGCACTTTGCAATCACCCAGCGTGTGATGAGCGGGTTGCACTTGCAAGAAGTGGCGCAGATGACGGGAACCAGCCTGCCGCAGGTAGAGGAGACCTACTACCACCTCAACGAAGCGCAGATGCAACGAGCCGCTCTGGCGGATTATGTGAGAGACAAGAACGGCACAATCATACCCACAATGTGACAGATAAATTGCTGCTCGTATCTAAGGGGCAGGGATTAGATTTCTAGCAAACACCCATTGTTGTATCTCAAATCGTCTACTAATCATTTTACTTTTACTAAAAAGTTTCTGATAACGTCCTTCGCTTCATTAGTAGCGTCTTTACTATATTCCATTGTGTTTCCACCAACATCAGTCTTCCCACTTGTTTGCGTATCGTCGTCAAAAGCGTGATAAGCATCTTTGATGATGTGCCAGGACATATTTTCAAATCCCTGGTCTTGGACTTTTTCGCACATTTTATGTTTTCCCTTTGCAGTATCCCTTTCTGCAAGAAGCATAAGTGTTGGAATATTATCTCCTTGTCTCTCTAATAGGGTGCAGTTTCCATAAACATTTATGGCGTACTTAAACTTATTTCCGCCTGGAGACTTCAGGTCCTTTATCTCGCCTGCATCGCGGATCAAAATTCCGCCAAGAGAAAACCCAATAATTCCAATAGAGTTGTTATTAACATACTCTTTTCCATGCATCTCATCCAAAGCAGAGTAAAGAATCCTTAGCATCTTAGTCCTGTTACTATTACTCGCAACAAATCTCAAATTTGGACAATAACGCTCACCAAATTCATCAAGGATTCTGGGGGTATAAGTTGCATAACCAAGGCTATTAAAAAATGCAGGCCACATTTCATCGACTGCGGGTTTGGACCCACCACAACTTTCAGCAATAATAATTGCGGGAAAGGGGCCATTACCTTCAGGCTTGCTCCACACCCCACTCGTCGAGATTATTTCGAGAGCTGTCCCATTTGGAACAAGAGGCCACTCAAAGCATCTGCCGCTCAAGGGTGAACAGCGTTCCCCTGCACTTACGCTTCCTGTCGTGAACGTCACGCCAATAGCGATAAGGGTTATAATGCCAAGCCTGCCGATCAAATTTTGCATTTCGAATCTTCTCCTGAATGAGCTCAATTAAAATTGGGCGCGTAAAACATGGTCGTCAACATCAATATTAAGCGAGGTTTGCGGCCCTGTGGAGCTGTTCGTCCGTGACATCACAGTAGAGTGCGGTGGTTGCGATGTGCTGGTGCCCCATGAGCAACTGGATCGTGCGCATCCCCACACCCTGTGCGTTGAGCTTGGTGGCAAAGGTCCTGCGGCCTGCGTGTGATGAGTTCCGCATGCCAGCCTGTTTGTAGAAGCTGGAGAACTGCATACACAGCGTGGTGTTGCTGAAGTGCTTGCCTGTGCGCTGTGAGGCAATCACGGGTGCTGTGAGATCAGAAAGCCGCCTGGTCTTGAGATAGCGACACAGCTCTTTGCGCATTTTGTCGTTTAAAACGACAGTACGTCCCTTGGACCCCTTGGTCTGCGAGGCTCGCAGATTGACCTGTTGCACCACAGAGAGATCTGGGTTCAGCACATCCTTGAGCTTGAGCACGGCGATCTCGCCCACACGCATGCCAGCCCAGGCGCTGAGCAGGAAGGCGATGCGATTGCGCTCCCTGTTCCTGCCCACCCCAATGATCTTGAGCACCTTGTTGATTTCAGCTTCTGTGAGTACCGCCGCACGAGCCATCGCTGTCTCCCTAGATGAACAAATCTACTGTGCTTACGATAAGTCCATCTGAGCCAGAGAGCGACCAAAAAGTGAATAAAAACAATCACTTGAATATCATGAGGTTAGCCAGCTTCGATGAACTAATATGCATTTGTTCAGCTAAATAGCTGTATGCGGATCAGAGAGATTACACGGAGTACTCAAGACTGGCTGGATCAGCTGGGAGCAACACCAGCAGGTCGTGAGAACACGGCTAAAATCGATCAGATCCAGCAGGACATGGAGGACGAGCAGGAACACGGGGTCGTTCCTGTAACCAACCAGAACGCCCTGCTACACAGATACGCGACCCCGCAGGACCTGGAATACGCGATCAAGAAGCGGGTCCCCGCTAAACCCGCTCGTAAACCCATCCCGCAGAAGCAGATCAAGAGCGCATCACCCAGTGAGAGAGCACGGGTACGCAAGATGGCTCAGGCGGCTCTCAAAAAGCGCACCAAATAACCAGATTATTCTGGGGTCCTGTGCGAGTTAGATAAATAACTGCACATAGCGGACCCATTGAGCGAGAGCTCCGCATCGAGATTGTGCTGAGACTAGTCACCGTCAGATTTTTGCGTATCCGTCCCCAGTGCCGTGGGTGTTGATTACGGCAGTCCATTGAAGCCATGCGGCACACTGTCACCTGAAAGTGTCGCTTAAAAATCGTTGCTGGTTGGGTAAGGAACAGAGCCCAGGCTGAGGATCAAAATCCAGCTGACAAACGTGTGGACCTCAACTCAGCGAAACACCAAAGCGTCACTCCTGCGGATGGGTGACGTATGGCCCTAATCTAGCGAAACCAGACCAATAAGAACTGATTCAGGTTCCAAATATCTTTCGCAGGTTAGAGATAGAAAGCCGTCTCAGCATAAGTTCAGCGAGCTCAGCGAGCTGTGACTTATGCGCAAGACATGTCGTCGCAAGACGACATCAAATGGATCCCTAAATCTCCTTGGATAAATAAGCACACGCACTTGGTGCGCTAACGGGAGAGAGCCATGACCACCAAATACCTATGCGACGTCCACGAGACCTTGAACAGGGAATACCACGAGATCAGCAAGGCTGAGTTCTCCAGGAGCTATCTCAGCCAGTGTAGCAGTTACCTCTGTTACCTCGTGAGCTCAGGTAACGAGCCCACACGCAATGTGCTCCTGAACCTCTGGGGCAAGCTCCATCAACAAGCGGATATCTATGAAAGCCTTGCTGGCAGAGAGCATGCCGCAAATCTCCAGCGCAGATATCAGCAGAGTGCAGTGCTCATGCAGGATCTCGCTGATGCCACGGAACGAGAGTTCAAAGACCGCAGTCTGCGCGCGAGTTAGACTTTACGGCGTAAACTTCTGCTCGTACTCGTGCTTTGGTATCGTGCACCCATCTTTTTCAAGAAGATATCTGATTTTCGCCCGCTGCTTCAGGCTTATTTCGTGAGAGTGGTAATTAAAAACGAAATACTCTGCTGAGAGCTCAGGGTGTCTAATTTTAATCAGATCTTTGTATTTTTTAGTGCCAATTTTTCTCATGGAGTTGACCTGCTCCCTCATAGCACCGCAATAACCATGGTTAGCGAGCTGCCGTTGTTGGTAACTACTTAAGTAGCTAAGCAACCTAGACGTTCCTTCAATCCAAACTTTGCGCAAATCGACGAATTCTCGATCCTCTGGAGAAGTAGGCGGCAAGGTTCTATCCAAGATCACCGCTAGTAGTTCGATCTTAAGCTTTTTATTAGTTCTACGACCACGAACGCTTTCAAACAGTTTTTTAAGGTCATCTACGCTGGTTTGCGTGGCTAATGCGTGTTCGATTTTTGCTTTTTCGTTCCGCACGGTAATACGTGGTGCGTTGATTTTTGACTGAAGTGAGACACGCTTTCTTCGTTTCGCCATGCTTCCTCCTACGCAGCCCACTTGGCTGAAAAAGCCTCAGCCTGCTGCAGTACAGTTTGTATCGCAGCGGGCTGAAGGTCTGGCGGATAGCCGTATTTCCGCAGTATGCGTCTGACCGTCACCCTGATCTTCGCTCGCGCCATCTCGCTGCGATACCAATCAATCACGGCATTGGATTTGATGCTGCTGAGTAGCTCGTTGGCGATGATCTTGAGTTTGTCGTCTCCCATGACATCCACTGCACTCTCATTCTCAGCAAGCGCCTCGTAAAAAGCTCGCTCGTCCTCACCTAATCCGTCCGCTTCGCCTCGCTCCATCCCAGCGCGACGTGTTTGTATTCGCTGGCATCCATGCTGCCTCTGAGCTTGTCCGCTGCCTGAAACAGCTTGGCTTCAAAGCCCAGATTTGCCCCTGATGATGCTGTCTTTGCCATAAAATGCGCCAACTCTCTGAAATATCGATATTTTCTGGTCGTCCTTCCCGTCAAAAGACAGCAAGCTGCGCACAGTTGACGATATGAAAGGACACAAACATGAGCGTACTCGCAGGACTTAAAGTTGCCAACACTTCACGCCGTGACGCACATAGCCCCACCCAGCGCCGCAGAGCCAAGCTGGTTGAGAAGCTGGAAGAGCAGTTGCAGGGTGCTGAAGCGCTGATTTCAGGAATGTCGTTTCAGACGACAAAACGGATCACACAAACCAATCAAGACGGAGAGCTGGAGCGTGTGACCGTACCCAAGCGTTTCCGTACCTGGCACTGGCACGATGCGAGCGGCGTCTGGTTCCTTGAGGTGCGGTACGGCGCTCGTGCTCTCAAGCTCAACAAGTCAGGCGCCACCAGCATCGTTGTGGGAGAACGGGACAGGCTGGTGGATATCATTGGCACAGTGATTGAAGCTGTCAGGGCAGGGGAGCTGGATGCCGCGATTGAAGAGGCAGCTGACACACGGGTTGGATTGAAGCGAGCTAAATCCCGCGCCGCGGCCACTGCCTAGTCGCGCTCATGCAGCTGAAATAAGGGTCGTACAGCACTCGCACTTGCTGAGCCGCTACACTGCCCAGCCCGTCCCAGCGCAGGGCACTGTATGACCCTTAAATCACGTGCTAAAACACTGGAGTGTCATGTTTGACGTTGTCCAGGCGCGGGCTCGTTATCCTGTTGAAACTACTCAGGTGCGATAGTTCCTAGTGTGGCAGTGGCTTCTGACGTGACCTAGACATTACTTAGACAGTGGTAAAATAAGTTATTTAGAACAATGTATTATAACGTAGGAACTACTGAGTGGGAGTAGATTCACGTCTTCTAACACACTGAAAAACAATATAAAACGGTAAAAAAAACCATAAAACAACCATAAAACGGCTATCTAAGCCGTTGACAGAACTGACACTCAACTATCTTTTTATTGTTTAATATCTATGGTTTATGATATTTAACAAACTCCAAAATTACTCCATAACAAGAAAAATTAGTTGAATTTGAAGGGTTTTAGCCCGCCAATACGTGACCGACGAGAGCGATTCCATACAAGTTAACATGAATGGCTGGCGCATTAACGCTGAAGATGACCCAGACATAGCTAGTCATCTGAATGAACGTCACGACCTCGGTTTTGAAGCCAAAACTAATCGGCTGCATTGGACATCACCGATGTGATAACAATTTTTCCCTCGCCAACCTGAGACCTTCGGTTAATTTAGTGCGGAAGTCTCTGATCACCCCGTTAAAACTCAAGTTTAATTTCAACACGTCGGTTCGCGGCTCGATTTTTTGCATCCGAATTAGGGAAAACAGGCTGTGTATCAGCTGAACCAATAGCTAATATCAGATTTTTATCAATCTGGGCCGTATCAAGTAAACTGTGAACAACAGCAACGGCCCGCGCGGCCGATAATTCCCAGTTTGACGAAAAAAAATCGTTAGATATTGGAACATTATCGGTATGTCCGGTTACCACAATTTTTTTGAGTTCCGGCGATCCTTTTACAATATTCCGAACTCTTGTGATAACTACTTTGATATTTTCATTTAGTTCAGCGCTGCCACTGGGGAACGTAACTTTCTCTGGAAACCTAAGAATAACCTGTTGATTTCTATCAATTATTTCAATCTTTCCTTTTTCGATATCATTTTTCAGCTGCAGAGAAAGATTATTTTTTATGTTCCTTATATTCTTAGCATTAGAATTTTCATTCGAATGCACGAACCCATCTTTTTTAAAAAAGTCCAATGTTTCTTGCAGTTTACTTTTTTGATAATCTTTTATAAATGCCTGCTTCTCTTTTAAGTTTTTTTCTTTATACTTCCTTTCTGCAAAATCTATTGCTTCTTTTTCATTCTTTTCGTTGGTTTCTATACCTGCTTTCTCGCCGATCCTTTCAATATTAATATTGGTACGAGAAAGATCTGTAATTGCTGAATAACCAGGTAACACAGATGTTGTGGGGGCTTGGTTGAACGCCTCAGATATCGCGCCAGCATTCTGTTTAAAGCTGTCTGAGTCTATTTCAGAGAATGACAAAAACAAAACAAACATCACAACTAATAGCATAAGCATGTCAGTGAATGTCATCAGCCATCCTTGGCTTAGATCTTTTCTCTTTTTAACCCGTGCCATTTTCTATTCGCTCTTTTCTGAAGGGGCCTCTCCTGGTTGGACACTCCTTCGGAGGTTCTCTGGAAGGTATGCCTCTAAAATATCATACATTTCTGTCGGATTTTTTAGCTGCTGGACCAAAACAACACATTCAATTACTAACACTCTGTTTCCCGATTCGGCCGTCAGCTTTTGATCCAGCTTTTCCGCAATGGGTTGTGCAAATAAGTAAGAGACTAGAACACCATACATTGTTGTTAGAAGTGCAACAGCTAGGCCTTTTCCAACCGTGGTTGGGTCTTCAAGACTACTCAACATTTGAATAAGCCCAACTAGCGTGCCAAACATTCCAAACGCTGGTGCGGCCTCAGCAATAGAAAAAAATATTTTAATACTGCTTTCTTGTCGGAGAATGCTTAAGTCCATCTCCGCGTTTAGAAACTCTCGAATGTAGGTAGGGTCTCGGCCATCCGCACACATCTGTAAGCCTTTTTTGAAAAATGGATCTTCGACCTCCCTTAAATTTTCTTCGATAGCGAGAAGTTTCCTCGTATCTTTTCGACATGTTTCAGATAATTTAATAGCCTGATTTATAAGATCGAGTGGGCTGAAACTGGTATTTGTTACAACTGCTTTCAAGCCGATTGGAATTGCTTTGAAGAAGCTTTGAATTGGGAACTTTATCATTGTTGAAGCAAACGTGCCACCAAGCACGATTATAAAGCCTTGGACATTTAGGAATTGTGCAAAGTTTCCATCTTCACCAATAGCGAAGACCACAACGGTTACTCCTCCTAGAAGACCCAGTATAGTAGCAATGTCCAATTCATATCCTCCATAGAGGTCAAAGATAAAAGCCTAGATCACCACCTTAGAAAAACATTCACGATTTATGCATTCTTTTGGATGGCCGCCAAGCTACTGAGACAAACCCCAACTCCGACAGGGCAGGCTGTGAGCGGAGGGTTCCAATCATAAAAACGGTGCAACATATTGGTCGCAAATCCAGGAGTCGGTAACGCGACCCGTTACTATCCCGTCTAACCGTCTATAGCAAAACGGACTTGACGATCTCACAGTTAATGAAGCTAGAACGAGAGACCATTATTTGAGAGTTATTCGACTTATAATTTCTTTTTATCCTCGACCAAGGAAAACGTGACAACCGCTACTATTGCCGTGTTAATGCTCGCCATGACGTATGCAGTTGCCGTCCACAACTTAATTATCGGTGAACTTGACCGGCAGGCGCCCTGAGAGACAGTTAGGCTTTCTATGTAGCTATTCTATTTATTTTTGCTTTTCGAACTCGCACTAGATTTTTTCTTAGGCGCTGTGGATTTGGCACCTTTTTCCGAGACGGTATCTACGTCTTGCCCTTCCAAGTCGACATTTACCCGTGGCTGAATTTGCTCGCCTATATTTTTGGCTGCATTGGCAATTCCCTGAAGAATTGGCCCCAATTGGTTTGCGGGAACCATTAAACGGGTTACGGGGCGGACCTCGTCGGGACTGTCGTTCACCCCAAGTGTTATCCGGAATACGCCGTTGGCGTGAGAAACATTGGATATTCTCTCAACAAATAAATCGTAAACCTGATCATCGGACATTTTCTACTCCTCCGCTATTTGGTTGGTTCTTCGACATAATTCATTTCGGTAGCCAAAATTGAAGGCCGAAGATTAGCTTAGACTGCGTTAAAATCTGTTGGATCAATGTTTACACCGTCATTTCCAACCAGCTCAATCTCAGTATCAGCAACAGCATCTGCATCAATATCAATCTGGATCAGACTACTACCCGAATTCGGTGCAACACGGACTTGCGATGTCGTTCCGCCGGACACGAAGTCGCCCAACCCAACAAACGAGAAGTCTGAATCGATTAGACCCGTCAGATCTAGCTTGTCTACACTACTGGTTGAGGTGCCGGCATCAAAGTCAAAAATCTTGTCGCGGCTACCATCCCCCAGGCCTGTGTCTGACGCCGACGTATATATGAATAAATCTGAACCCGATCCGCCATAAAGATGATCGGCACCTGCCGCTCCGTAAAGAGTGTCATCTCCCAATCCGCCGCTCAGAATATTGGCCGCATCATCACCGGCTAGCTGGTCATTCTGGTCAGAGCCATACACTGCCTCGGTATTTTTAATCGATGAGGTGTAGTTGCCTACCCCAAACGTTTCGTTGGCCAAATCGATAATCACGTTATCGTCGGAAACAAACTCAAATGTCACCGCGTCATAACCCGATCCACCGTCAATAACGTCAGCGCCTGAGGTGTATTGAACGAGATCATCGCCTTCTCCCGCATGGATTGTATCGGCGCCTTCTCCCCCGATGAGGGTGTCGTTTCCGTCGCCACCGTAGAGGGTGTCATCACCGGCGCCACCGATCAGCGTATCGTCGCCGATGCTGCCATAAAGGGTGTCGTCGCCGGCGCCGCCGTCGATCGTCGCACCCACCAGATCGTCGCTGGCGTGGACCTGCGTAAGTGTGGCCGCATTATTGTCGGTGCCGCTGATGGCGACGTTCTGTGACGCGTCGCTGGCCTGGAAGCCAACACCAATCTGCGTTGCTCGCAGCGTAATCTCACCATCTTGCGTACCCGCCGTCGCCGTTGCCCCAGCCAGCGCACCCATCTGACCCAGTAACGCATCACGCACATCGACAATGCCATCACCAGACGCAACCGTATGACTGTAGGTCGTCATGCCCACCGTCACGGCATAGATATCGCCAATCTCCGGCGTGCCCTGAACCGTGAGCAGGCTCACCTGTCGGGCGTCGGCCTCAGGCTGGCTCAGGGTCCGTACCGTACCGCCGTTGTTGTCGTAAATCCCGGCATTCGCAGCAATGATCGCCGTCGTCAGCGCCATACCGGCGCTCACACCTGTGAGAATGATGGAGGGGCTCGCCGTCGCACTTTGTGCCGTGACCAGGGCATTCAGCTTACTGTTGGCATTGATCGCACCAACCAAGCCGGCGCGTATCGACGACAGGGTATCCCCCGCCTGTGCCGTGTAGCTGACCGCTTCACCATTGACCGTCACGGTGTAGCTGTCGCCCATCTCAACGTCACCCACAAGCTCAATCAGGTCGACCTGCTGGACGGCAACAGTAGCCCCACTCAGCATCTCAACGCCGACAATACTGTCGGTCAGGCCCTCGGTCACGTTCGTAGCGCTGACCGCAAGGTCGTAGTGCTCGGTCGAGCCGTTGGCGTCATAGCGCTGGGCGTAGATACCGCGGACACCGCCATCTTCGCCATAGGATTGCCACGAGACCACGAAGCCGCCGTCAGCCGTCGCCATCACAGACGGTTCTTGCTGATCAAAGACCAGCTGATCGTCGTTGGCCCGGAACTCATCACCCACGGTATTGCCCTGGGCATCGAAGCGCTGGCCACGGATGTCATAGCCAATGCCGCCGTCGGCGCCCGAGTTGTCCTCCCACACCACAACGAAGCCACCGTCAGAAAGCGCCGTCACGTGGGCATCCGTCTGCGTGCTCGACGTCGTCGTATTCACCCGGAACTCGTCACCATCACGGCTACCGTCCGCATTGAAGCGTTGACCGAAGATGCCACGGTCAGAGCCGTCCTGATAGCTCTCCCACATGATCACGTAATCGCCGTTGTTTAGGACCGCGATCGAGGGGTTATATTGATCCGAGTTGACGTAGCTGTTGACCAGAACCTCATCGCCGTTAGCTGTACCGTCCTCATTGAAGCGCTGCGCACGAATATCCCAACTCGAGCCGCCATTGGCACCCGAACTATCCTGCCACGTCACCACGAAGCCACCGTCGTCAAGCGCGACGAGGCTCGGCTCAGACTGCGTCGACGACGTATAAGTGTTGACCCGGAAGCTATCCCCAATCGGTCCTTGGAGAGCGTCAACACGCTGAGCGTAAATGTCTTGTTGAGACTCATCCCACCACGTGACAATGACGTCACCGCTGGCGAGCTCGGTGACGGCCGGCCTTTCCTGATCCGTCCAGGTATAATCATTGATAACGCCATGCTCACCGCCCATCGGGGCGCCATCCGCATCAAAGAACTGCATGCTGATATCCCACCACATGCCGCCACTGTTCTCCCAGTCGGACCATGCCACGACGAAGCCACCATTGGAGAGAGCCGTAACGTCTGGATACTCCTGTGAGCTACCCGTATGCGTATTGACCAGGAACTCGTCGCCCTTTGTGGTGCCGTCGGCATTGAAGCGCTGGGCGTAGATGCCCCAGCCTGAGCCATCCTGGTTATTGGACTGCCAAGTCATCACGTAGTCGCCGTCGGCCAGCAGCGTCATCTCGACGTTGGCCTTGTCATACTGCCCACCGCCACTGATTAGGACCGGCCCCACGTCGCCCGTACGGTTCGAACGCAGCACCACGTCGGCATCCGTCTCACCGGCGCTCGCCGTCAGCAGCACCGAAGCCTCGGCATGCCCATTCACCGCCGCAATCAGGCCGGCCTGCACGTCGGCCATCGTCTCATCGCCCGCCGCCACCCGGTAGCTGACGTCGATACCGCTCACCGTCACCGTGTAGACGTCACCCGCCTCAACCGTACCCGACAGGCTGACCACATCCGTGCGGTGAGCAACACTGGCGCCACTGATGATCGCCGTATCATTGCCGCCACCAAGATCAACCATCTCGGTATTACGGACCGTGATCTTGTCGGCGCCGTCGCCAAACGTCGCGCGGTCGATACCATCACCAAGGTCAACCACGATATCGGACTGTGCCGCATCAAACACCAGATCGTCGTCGGCCACACCACCGATCAACGCAATCTGATCACCACTGATCCGCTTCGCATAGATACCCCAGCTCGAGCCATCCTGAGACTGTGACTGCCACGCCACTAGCAGGCTGCCATCGGCCAGTAGTGTCACTTCCGGATTTTGCTGGCTCTGGTAGGCGGTGTCATTGATCTGGAACTCGTCGCCCTTTGTGGTGCCGTCCGCATTAAAGCGCTGGCCGTAGATACCGTACTGATTGCCGTCTTGGTAGGAATGCCACGTCGCCACAAAGCCACCGTCGTCAAGCGCGACGAGGCTCGGCTCAGACTGCGTCGACGACGTATACGTGTTGACCCGGAACTCGTCACCGTCAAGGGTGCCATCCGCATTGAAGCGCTGAGCGTAGACATCACCACGGTTCTCGTCATACCAGGCAACGACCAGATCCCCATCCGTAAGCTCAATCACTGACGGCCTGTACTGGTTGCCTGACGTTTGTTGAGTGTTGACGAGGAACTCGTTGCCGTTGGCCGTGCCGTCCGCATTAAAGCGCTGGCCGTAGATACCGTACTCCGAACCGTCCTGATACCGTGACTGCCACGTCACCACGAAGCCACCGTCCGACGTCGCCGTAAGATCTGGCTCAGACTGGGCATAGGACGTGGTGGTATTAACCCGGAACTCAGCCCCAACCGCCGTACCGTCTGCGTCATAGGCCCGGCCGTAGACACCCCAATCCGAGCCGTCCTGATACTGCGAATGCCAGGTGATCACATAGCCGCCATCATCGAGCACCGTGATATCCGGGGTGCGCTGCTCATAATTCGTATAGCTATTAACCCGGAACTCCGCCCCATCAGCGCTGCCGTCGGCATTGAAGCGCTGGGCGTAGATACCGTCGCCGGAGCCATCCTGACCAGAAGACGTCCACGTCACCAAGTAGTCGCCGTTCCCCAGGGTTACGATCGAGGGATCGTACTGGCTGTTGCCAACATTCGTATTAACCAGAACTTCGTCGCCTTCCGGCATGCCGCCCGCATTAAAGCGCTGCGCACGAATGTCCCAGCTCGAGCCGCCATTAGCACCCGAGCTATCCTGCCACGCCACTACGTAGCCACCATCGTCGAGCGCCGTCACCTGCGCATTGCTCTGATCCGACGACGTGGTGGTGTTGACCCGGAACTCTTCGCCGCTGACGACCCTCAGGCTTACTTCATTGCCATCGCCAAAGCGCAGCGTCTCGATATTGCTGATCGTATCCGTGCCGTCGTCACCATCCGCCGTATTGACATCCGTCACCGTACCCGTTGCCAAGTCAATCCGGTAATCGGACATCCGGCCCGCAAACCCGGCAACGTCCTCGCCATCGCCACCGTCCAGGGTATCGTCACCGGCACCACCAACTAGGACGTTGTCACCGTCACTGCCCGTAATCTCGTTGGCGCCAGCATTGCCAACACCGGTGACAGCATCGCCCTGCAGACGTAGGTTCTCAACATTAGCCGACAGCGTATACGTCTCGGCCTCACTGACGACCGTATCAATACCCTCGCCCGCCACCTCGACAACCTGGTCGGCTGCGTCATTGACCTCATAGGTGTCGTTGCCAATGCCGCCGACTAGCGTATCAATGCCGTCGCCGCTACCCAGTACGTCATTACCAGCGCCGCCATCGACATAGGCACTGACCTCGCCCTCGACACGGGCCACGTCATCACCGCCACCCAGGCTTACATCTTCAACATTCGTCACACGGAGATGATCATCGCCGTCACCCAGTGTCAGCGTATCCGCACCCGCACCCAGATCCACCAGAACCTCACGCTGAGCATCATCAAAGACCAGGTCGTTATCGCGTTCGTCACCAGTCAGGCGGACCGTCGCAATCGCCACACCATCCGCATTAAAGCGCTGCGTATACACACCCCAATCCGAGCCATCCTGATACTGTGACTGCCACGCCACCACGAAGCCGCCACCCGGCAGGCCCGTCACATCCGGATACGACTGCGCCATCTCAGTGAAGGTGTTGACCTGGAACTCGTCGCCAACTCTCGCACCGGCAGCATCAAAAACCTGGCCAAAGACACCGTAATCGGAGCCATCCTGGTCATAGGAATGCCAGGTGATTACATAGCCGCCACCCTCAAGTCCCGTCACCGACGGACGCGATTGCTCGTTGGCAATCTCCGTATTGACCAGGAACTGATCGCCAATGGGTTGACCCGCATCGTCGTAACGCCGCGCAAAAACGCCCCAATTGCCGTCCTCCGGATTGGTGAGGCTCTGCCACGCAACGACGAACCCGCCATTCACGCCCTGAAGAGCCGCCACTTCCGGATAATGCTGATAGTGATAGGTATATGTATTGACCTGGAACTCGTCGCCTACCGGCTGGAAACTCGTGCCGTTCTCATCCGTCACCCAGCCATAACGCTGCGCAAAGATACCTTCCCAAGAGCCATCCCCAGGCTGGTTATAACTGGACCACGTCGCCACGAAGCCGCCGCCATCGAAGCCCGCGACCGAGACGTTCTCCTGGTTGCTCGTAGGATAGGTATTGATCTGGAACTCGTCGCCATTGGCCGTGCCATCAGCATTGAAGCGCTGACCAAAGACCCCGTAACCACTGGTATCCGTGCCGCCGTGGTCTTCCCACGTGATCACAAAGCCGCCGTCCGCAAGGGCACTCGCAGCCGGTTGATACTGGGTACTACTGATCGTCGTATTGACCAGGAACTCGCCACCAACCGGCTTGCTCTCCGCATCAAACATCTGGGCAAGGACATCCCAGCCTGAGCCATCCGTATGACCGGAACTGTCACCCCACGTCACCACGAAGCCGCCACTCGCCAGCGCAGCCACATCCGGGTTGCTCTGATCCGATGAGGTGTAGCTGTTGATCTGGAACTCATCACCGATGCCACCGCCCATGACATCAAAGCGCTGACCGTAGACGCCCCAAGACGACCCATCCTGGGTATAGGACTGCCAGATCACCACATACGTGCCATCGCTGAGTGTCGTCGTCGCTGGCGTCGACTGACTGGAATACATGTAGCTGTTGACCTGGATCTCGCCGTCTTCATCTTTCGAGATCGTAATCCGGCCATCCGCAAACGCGATCGTCTCCACGCCGTGCAGCACATCCGTGCCGTCGTCGCCGTCCGTCGCCTTCAGATCCATCAGCGTGATCCGCTCGCCGTCCGCATCAATCCGGTAATCGGCCATTGATCCGGATACCAGCAGCATGTCATTGCCGTCACCACCCTCAATGGTGTCGTCACCGGCACCGCCACTGATCCGGTCATCGCCCCGGCCACCGTCAATGATATCCGCACCGGCACCACCGAATAGGGTGTCATGGCCACCCTCGCCCACTAGCCTGTCGTCGCCGTCACCACCATACAGACTGTTGTCCGCACTATTGCCAAGCAGGGTATCGTCACCCGCCTCACCGAACACCGAGATGCTATCGTCACCCGTGATCGTCACAGTATCGGCGCCGCCACCGGCGTAGACACTCTCCGCATCGGCGACAAAGAAGATGTCGTCCGTCGTATTATCGAGTGTCAGCGTATCCGTACCGTCACCCAGATCGACCGTCACATAATCGCCGATACCCACCAGCGTAATCGCATCATCACCGGCGCCACCCTCAAGCGTATAGACCGAACCCGGCGTACCGTCGGCATCGAAACGCTGGCCGTAGATACCGTACTCCGAACCATCCTGATTCTCTGACTGCCACGTCACCACGAAGCCGCCGCCGTCCTGCGCCGCCACCGAAGGCCACGTCTGAGAACTACTCGTATAGCTATTGACCCGGAACTCAGCCCCAACCGCGGCGCCACTGGCATCGAAGACCTGGCCATAGATACCCCACTCCGAGCCGTCCTGATACCGCGAATGCCAGGTGATCACATAGCCGCCGCCATCGAGCGCCGTCACCTCGGGGCTTTCTTGCGAGTAGCTCGTGTAGGTATTGATCCGGACCTCATTGCCGAGTGCATTGCCGCTGGCGTCGTACTGACGCGCCGCAATGCCATAGTCGGAGCCATCAATGT
>Ga0255776_10001509_pt1 | contig 26444 bp, 18 predicted proteins | sample 071ome_19_FD_179974 | JGI IMG/M metagenome (GOLD analysis project Ga0255776, IMG submission 179974) | Coastal salt marsh microbial communities from the Groves Creek Marsh, Skidaway Island, Georgia - 071413AT metaG (version 2) | ecosystem: Environmental > Aquatic > Marine > Intertidal zone >... | reverse complement strand
GGAAAGGTGACCTGTATGAGTAAACAGATGCGCCAGACAATGACGCTACGAACGACGGCGGTGCAAGCCGCCTCGACGACGTCGATGTCGTCGTCGACGCCGCGAGGACTACGGGACGGACACGAAATCGTCCGTCGAGCCATCGTGCGGGCGCCGGTGCGTCGACGGACGGGTGACGACGAGGCTGCGACGGCTGTTGTCGTCGATGATGTGAAACGTTCTGACGAATCGAAGCGACGGTTGCGTGTGGATGACGCCCTTCGCGCGTGTTTCCCGAACGAGTACCCGTCGGCGACGAGCGCGAAACGCGCGTGTCGACGCGGGGAGGTGTACGTGAACGGTGTGCGGGCCTTGGCGTCGCATGAAGCAAGGGATGGGGATGAGTTGGAGGTGAGCGCGAGGACAGCGGCGTCGGTTTCGAGCGAGCGAAGAGCAAAAGTTGTAAGCTCGGCGAGAGCGACGATGCCGGAAGAGGTGAGGTTGGGTGTGGTGTATGAGGACGATCACTGTGCGGTGGTGACGAAACCACACGGGTTGGTGACGATGGGTGGAGGAGGTGGAAGGCAGTGGAGCGCGGAGCGAGCGGCTGGGTGTCAGCTCGAGCCATCGGCTCACGGAACCGAGGGATACGTGTTGCCGACGCCGAGACCCGCACATCGATTGGATGAACCAACGGGTGGGTTGTTGATCATTGCGAAGACTCGAGCAGCGTTGACATCGTTGCAAAAAGCGTTCGAGCGACGCGAGGTGAAGAAGCGGTATCGGGCGCTGCTTCGAGGGAGGCCAGAGCAATCGAGCGGTTGCGTCGAGACGCCGGTCGGTGGTTTAGACGCGTACACCGAGTACACCGTGGTGAAGACGGTCGATACGGAGATTGGAACGCTGGCTTTGGTTGACTTTTACCCGCGAACGGGACGTACGCATCAAATTAGGCGGCACAGTAGGGAATTGAAGTGCCCGATACTCGGCGACGCTCGGTACGGCGCCAGAGACTCAGCGCATCCGGATGGATTGTTTTTGTTTGCGAGTGCGATTACGATTCCATGCTCAGCGATGCCGTGGCGAGACCAAGATGCGGGTGATTTGATCGTGGAAACGCGAGAGTCTCCCAAGTTTGCCCGAGCCATGGGTGAACTTTAGACTGTAGACCGATGTAGACTAGAAGACGAGGAAATGTCCATACGATGACGACGACGACAACGCATCAGAAATCGACGCAACTACGACCGCGATCGAAGAAATAAAAAGAAGAAACGATGCCGTCAAACGAAAGTAAGTCAACTAAACTGCGCGCGTACGCGTTGTTCGCTGCCGCCCTTGCGCTCTGTGCGGATTGGTGTCGCTACGTCCCGACTGGCGTCTGGAAGGAAGTGGCGCAATGCGTCGACTGCGCGCGTTGACGCTGTTGAACTTCCAACCGACGCATCCGCGTCCGACTCAAGATTTCGAACGATGCGATTTTACGATTTCACGACAGCGACACAGATAGTTTACTAGATGTCTATGATGTTTTACATAGCAAGAAATTTTAAGGAGAAATAAACTTCCCGTCAAAAAAAATTCAATCTCTTTGTCTGAAGCGTCTCACGAATTTGGAGCCCATACGCCTCAACTTGTGGCTTAAACTGAATGACCGCGTCGTCATTCTCGCCATGTTTGATGATACAGATGTGTTATCACCATCGACAGCAAACATGGTGGCTGAACGTTGAACTTCCACCGTCGATTGTTCGTCGTAGCTCGCGCCATCGTATTGCCAATCGAGATCATCTTGGATACCACGGAGCTCTTGCTGAGTAATCATCGTCGATGCGAGATGCGTCGATAGACTTGGAGTGTGTCGAGATGACGGCAACGGTGTGCACGAAGTTGCGCGCTGTATGCCCTCGCCGCTTAATCTCAAGTCGTCGAGGTTGAGATCGAGAACGCTCTTTGGAGCCGAGGTCTGTACGCTCACGCCGCGATTCTTAATCCAAGGATGTTCAGCCATCTCAACGATACTCAATCTCGCCGATGGATCCACAACGAGGCACTTGCTAATGAAATCTGACGCTTCTTGCGACACAAAAGTCGGCGTCTTAAACTTGCCTGAAAAAATCAGCTTATAAGCGTCTTCACGAGAGGTTGATTGAAACGGTGGGAAACCGACAACCATCTCGTACGCCAAAGCGCCGATGGCCCATATATCGATGGGTTTACCGTAGCCGGGACGATGTGCCGCGGCAAGCTCGTCGCGTCGATTTTTATCGCATGCAATCACCTCTGGTGCCATGTAATCCGTAGTCCCCAAACGACCCAGGGGTCTGTACCAGTCCAAATGTAATGAAAAACCAAAATCCGTCACCTTGGCCTTGCCATTCGATGTGAGCAGCAAATTTTCCGGTTTTATATCTCTGTGGACAATGTTCAAAGAATGGAGATGATTCAGCGCGGAGATGATTGGTTTCAGAACGCTTTGCACCGCGCGGGGTTCGGTGAACCGACCGCCGCTTCGGGCCATGGCGTTGAAGACGTCGCCCCGTTCCGCCAACTCGTAAATGATGTAGTAGTTCCCCGTCGCCGGGTCGAGAAACGAACCGTAAAACGTCGTCACCCCGGGGTGATTCAACGAGCTATGTATGGCAATTTCATGCGCCACCTGCCCGTAGACGTGTTCCTTCATCTTCGCTTTGGTGTAACACTTCAAAGCCACCTCCATCGACATTCGTCGATACAACGCTTGGTACACCACCGAGTACCGCCCTCTTCCAATCACCTTGACGAGGTGAAAATCATCCAACTTGAACCTCCACCCAAAAGTTAACGACTGAATCACTTCATCTGGGACAAACATCGCCATGCGCTCTTCATCCACGGTATCCGCCTCGAGAACGCACCCCAAACTCCCGGCGGCGGCGAACTCCGACGCCCCATTCGTCCGTCGCTCCGACGCGTCGCCCTCTCCGTCGCTCGCCTCGCGCGACGACAAAGTCGTCGACGTCATCGACCTCGTCCCACCGCCTTCCAAAACCTCCGCGTGCGCCTCGAGTTCCCTCTTACTCAACCGTCTCGACGCTCGAAGGTCGCCGACCGGCGTCTTCGTCCACGTCGTCGCTCGCGCATCCGGTTTCCCTCCTCCTTTCCCTCCCTCTCCGAACCCTTCCGATCCCGAGCTCGTCGACGCCACCAGCGTGCTCGCCGGCGACTTTCGTCCGCCGCAATCGCCGTCGCCGTCGCCGTCGTCGCCGTCGCCGTCGTTCCCGGACCCGCGCGCGGCGTCGTTCTGCATGACGAGGATGGAACCGCGCGAAAAACTGCGAAAAAGCGGTCGCACACGACGACGATGACGTCGTCGTCGTCCGTCGCGCGATCGCTCCCCCGCGTCCCTCGCTCGCTCGTCCCTTCTCTCCGACCCTGGACCCGCGCGTTGGCGTCGCACCGCACCGCACCGGGCGGGCGGCTCGGTGTGATGAGGAACAAAAAGTGGAAAATATTCCGTCGCGCGCGTCCACCACACGGCGAGGAGTGGGGGAGAAAATGATGAGTCGTGAACCGTGAAACGTGAAACTGGGTTCGTCGGTTAGATTTTATGCGCCGTTTCGGATTTTGTTTGGACTTTTTGGTTTGGTTTGGTTTGCGTTACAGTGGTAGTAGTCAGTAGTCAGTAGTAGTCGTGCGCGTCGTCGTGTACGTCGCGATGAAACGAACAACTACGAAGAAAGAAGGGTCTCGTGGATACCGATGGCGTCTCGGTTGGCGCGAAGGGTGTCGATGCGCGGGACGAGCCGGGCGACGCGACGCCAGAGACGAGAAAAGACGCGAATGTTGGATTCGGCTTCTCTCGTCGGGTCCTCGTTGAGAGGGAAGGTGTCGAAATAGAGCGCGCCGGCGTAGCCGAAACGGTAGAGTTGGTCGACGAGCTCGAATGCGGCGCGTTGGTTGACGGATGCGAAGAGCAAACCGTCCTCGGCGCCGAGGCGGGAGTAACCGTCTCCGAGCTGAAGGCCGAAGAGCAAGCCACGCGTCGCCGCCATGGAGACGCTTTGCGCGGGGTTTTCACCCGCGGCAATCATGTGACCGACGTCGAGAGTGAGACCAAAGTTTGCTGCGCCCACGGCTTGGGCGAGAAGGATCGCGGCGCCGGTGGTGGGGATGAAGCTGAACCTGCTCTTTTCGTCGGTGGGCTTGAATTCGACAGACACCTTGAGCGAGGCACATTCGTCGCTTGAAGACACGCGACGGTAGCTCTGCACCATTTTTTCCCACTCCACGGCGTAATCCGCTTGAAGGTGATAATCGTAACCGTCGTAGCGAGGCCAGATGACAACCTCCTCGGCGTCGAGAGACGTCGCGGCGGCGCACGCGGATCGCACCAACGCCTCGGCGCTACTTCTCAGAACCTCATCCGGATTGGTAAACGCTCCGAGGCGATACTCCTCCGGGAATCGCACGCACACGGCGCCGGTGACGAGACCGTGAGATTCAATCTTCTTCTTCAAGTCGCGCGCTCGGAGCTGTTTCTTTCCATCTACAAAGTGTTCGGGGAAATTGAGGAAAACCGAGGAGATTCCATCCACGGTGGCCATGCGCTTGATGAGGTTGAACACCTCTGGGACCCGCGCGTCTTTCCCTGGGAACAAATCTTGTCGCGCCTTCATCGAGTTCAGTCTACTGGCGAAACGCAGGGGCGCTCTCGCGCCCTGGTTCCGAGCCTTGCGCGGCTTTCCTACGCTGGCGGATTCTTCGCCAAGCGACGCGTCGACTTCGCTCCTCGTCGGCAGACTCGGCATCGCCCCAATCTTCGTCACTGTCAGTGCGCCCGCGGCTGCGGCGAATCGCATCGCGTTCCTCTCACTCTTTCCTTCGCTCAACCCCACGGCGAACGCGGCTCGGAACGCATCGCCAGCCGCCGTGGCGTCCACCTCTTTCGATCCTTTTGGTAGCGGAGCCGCGTCCACGCGAATCACCTCCCCATTCGTTCCGGGATACACCAACATTGCACCTCTCGCTCCGAGCGTGCACAACATCTTCGCCCGAGTGTTCCCGATGACAGAACGCGCCGCTGAAATGACTTCCTCGTCCGTCTCCACGCTCTTCACGCCAGCCATTCCCGCGAGCTCGCTCTCGTTTGGCGCCACGTAATCCACCACCGCCAACAATTCTGGATCCACCACCCCGTGCGATCCACCGGCATCGAGCACGATCCTCTCCACCCCAACCTTCCTCGCTGCTCTCACCGCCGCTCGATTCACCCGCTCTGGAATCTCTCTCTGCAGCATCACCGTCGACGCGCCTCGCATTGCGTCGGCCAACTCTCGCTCCAACGCTTCGTCGTCCTCGTTCCAATCCAACGCATTCGCCCCTCCAACAACCACCGCGCTCGGCAATCCCTCACCATTGAGCATGACAAACCCCATCCCACTCGCGCTTCCGATCGCACTCCTCGTCGACGCCCTCAAATCCACCTCGGCTTCCAGTTCGTTCCACATTCGCGTTCCGTATTCATCCGAGCCAAATTTTCCAACAAACATCACGTCGTCGTATGGTGATGATGACGACGACGCACCCACGGCGGCGGCGGCGGCGGCATCCCCCGTCGTCGTCGTCGTCGATACCATCGCTAACCTCGCCGCGGCGACCGCCTGATTCGCCCCTTTCCCCCCGACCGCGAACGACGCCGACGCCGACGTCGTCGAAACCGTTTCCTCAACCAGTGGCACCCGGTCGACGCGGGCGATCACGTCCGCGTTCACCGACCCGACGACGACGACGACGGGCGACGATTCAACCACGCGGATGCACGTCGCGATGTACGCGCACGCGATGACGCCGACGACAAAGACGCGTCGTAAAGACGACGACATCGATGACTTGACGATGACTATGAAAACAACGAGCGCGTCACACACTAAAGTCTTCAGACTGCGACGACGACGACGACGACGACGACGACGACGTGATGTCGTCGGAGAGCGCAGCGAAGAAGAAAGCGGCGCGGATCGCGTCGTTGGACGCGAGGATGGCGGCCGCGGCGGCCGCGAGGATGGCTGGACGCATGGCGGCGACGTCAAAGACGCCGAAACAGAAACAGAGTCAGAATCAACAACGAAAGAGTGGACCGACGACGACGACGACGACGACGACGACGACGCGTGGGAAACCGGTGGGTGGTAACGTTCGCGGTGGAAGAGGCGGACGGTTGATGGAGAACGACGTCGAGGATGAAGACGAAGGGAACGACCCGTCGACGTCGTATTACGCGCCGTTGACGAAGGAGGCGCGCGAACGCGCGACGGCGACGGCAGCTACAGAAAAGTTTGCCGGTTCAAAGAAACGCGCAAAATTGCTCGTCGAGGCGGTGACGAGCGATGATAAAGAGACGAGGAGATTGTACGTGGAGACGTACGCGAGGGATTTGTTGGCGACGAGGGCAAAGGATGGGGATGCGGATGAAGTTTTGCGAGGTAAACTGAGCAAAGACAAGGCGTTGCTTTTGGACGACGCCACGCGGGCGTTGGATCACGGTGATTCCCGCGCCAAGGCGCTGCGAGAGCGCTTCGCCAAAGCTAACGCGGCAAAACTCACCGCAACAGCGATGCGCAAACGCGGAATGTACGGCTTACCTCTCCATCAGTGCAAATGGAGCGCGTTTGCGCCGCTTCGTGCTGCGTGGGAAAAGTACGCTCGCGCCCTCGTGCGCGACGCTCGATCCCACGACGACGTCTTCCGCCGTCTCACCCGAGGCATCGATCTCCACGGCGCCGTAATTAAGATCATTCGTCACTCCCGCACCCCGGACGTCGTCGGCAGAGAGGGCGTCGTATTTTTCATCAACGCTCGATCCATGTGGCTCGCTTGTCGCAAGAGAGACGCCGAACCGCTCCGCGTCTTCATCGACGGCGGTGTCTTTCAATTCACCGTCGACGATCGCATCGTGCGGTTATCCTCGGAGGATATTCTTGCTTCGTTACCTCGTTCCGCCGTTTCGTCGTAGTCCATCAATACGTTGTATCATCATCAAGAATGTTTGTTGTACAAAAGTATCCATCAAGCGCGCCATCAACAAAGTCTTCCTCAGAGCGCGACGCCGCGGTCAACGACATGACGTCCGCGGCGGATCGAATCGCGGCGCTTCGGGCCAAGGTTGCGGCGGAAAGGGAGCGGACAAAGACGCAACGCGATGCGGCGACGGGATCGACGACCGGGGTTGAAACGAACGTCGTCGACGACGATGACGAAAGGAAGACGATGTCAGAAAACTTTAAACGACCAACTGGTCAGGCTGATGAAGAAACGACGACGACGACGACGACGACGGACAAAGGCGCGATTGAAAAAGCAGTCCGGGAAGCGATTGAAAGAGAACAAATGAAATTCGCAGAGATGATGGCGGCGATGCAAGAGGCGAATGAAAACGCGGCGGGGAACGGAGAAAGCGGGGAACTGCGAAGGAGGTTGGCAGAGGCGCTGGATGCGGCGCGGGAAGCGGAGAGAGAGAGGGGATTGGCTGAAGCGAGGAACGCGACGGCGATGGATGCGGCGGAGGCAGAGATTGGAGAGTTGCGTCGAGAACGGGATAAGATGCACGCCGAGTTGAAAAAGTTGCGAGCGCACTTGTTGGAGATTGAAGACGAAGAAGATGAAGTGGCTGAGGAACAAGAGAGAGAGATCGACGAGGCGCGGGAAGAGGAGCGACGGGAGTACGAGAGAAAGCTGAGCGAGTACAAGAAGAGTCTGAGTGGGAACGATGCAGAGGTGACGAGGCTTCGAGGGATCGTCCAGGCGCGAGATGAAGAGGTTAATAATTTGCAAAAGGCTTTGGGAGCGTACTACGCGGAAATTGAGAGTTCAGATGCGCAGCGCGCGGAAGCGGCAAATCTGCGACAAAAGCTGGCGTCTCTCACTTCTCAAGCGTCAACGGATCGCGCGGCGTGCACGGAAGCGCAAGAAAAGGCGAGGAAAGCGGAAGAGACTTTGGCGAAATTTCAGACGCAATTAAAAGTCGCGCAAGAGGAGTGCATCAAGGCGACGGGTGAGGCGAGTAAGCTTCGGAAAGCGTTACATCACGCGCTCCAGAAGAGCAGCGATATGATGGTGGAGAGTGAAAAGCTCTTGGACAAGCGCATTGTGAGCGATCTGTTCATCGCCTACTTGGAGCGAGAGCAGGCTGACGAGATTCTCAATTTGATGTCGAAAATGCTCGGCTTTACACAGACACAAAAGGCACGCATGGAGAATTTGAAGAAGCGCACCAAGAAGCGCGGCGTCATAGGAAAGATTGCCCGAGCTCCCGTGAGCATTGCGGCGGGCGCGATAGGAGTCGCTCTCGAGGTGACAGGAGCGACGGGTGAGAATAAGGAGGTTCCGGTGGCAGATTTATGGATTGACTTTTTAACCAAGCAGGTTGAAGCCAATGACGATCCAGTCCCAACATCCAAGGAACTCATCACAGCGGCTAGTGAGCTTTAACATTCTTAGAAACTCGAGTACATGTAGAACAAACATAGCATGAAATTACAAGCGTGACTGCGCAATCTTCCATTGTTTCATCGATTGCCGTATGCCGAGATCTGACATGATTTCTTCGCTACCTCCGGGTATCGCGTACGCCCGAACGTCTCTGTAAAGTCGCTCAATCTTCTCACCTTGGCCACCCCTGACGTACGACGCCCCGCCAAACACTTGCGCCGCTTCCCTGGCGCAAAACTCAAACACCTTGGTACTCTGCACCTTGGCGAGTGCCGTCAAGCCAGCCAACGCCTTGGCCGCCTGCTCTTTAGTCATGGTGTTCATCTGATAGGTGATCGTCTCCAACAAGTAGTGCGTCGCCTCGACTTGTCGAACCATTTCGGCGAGTTTGTGCCGAATGACGGGATGCTCGATGAGCGGTTTGCCAAATGTTCGGCGACGGTGCGCATACTTGAAAGACTCTTCGTAACAGACTCTGGCAAACCTGTTCGCTTGGATGACAAATCCCCACCGTTCGTGGTTGAAATTATGCATAATGTACTTGAATCCTTCGTTTTCGTTACCGATCAGATTCTCGACCGGCACCTTGACGTCTTCAAAGGTGATGAAAGTGGTGCCGCTCGCCCACACGCCCATGCAATCCATGCGCCGACACTCTACACCGGGCATCGACCGCTCGATGACGAGCAGAGAGATGCCACCCATGCCAGGCCCACCCGTTCGCACGGCAACGGTGAAAAAGTCCGCCCAGATGCCATTCGTGATCCACTTCTTCTCCCCGGTGACGCGATAAAACTTACCGCTAGGATCGAGCTTGGCTTCACATCGAATATTTGCCACGTCACTCCCAGCGTATGGCTCTGTAATAGCCAAACAGATGATCCCTTCCCCTCTCAGGCACGGCGCACCGACTCTCCGTCTCAAGTCCTCGCTTCCAAAGTTTAACACAGGCGGCAAACCGATGTGCAACCCTTCTAACAACCCCCACAACACTCCGCCGCTTCCACAACGCGCAAACTCGTCAAAGACGATTAACTCGTGAAAGTAATCGAAATCCTTTGGCTCCTCGCACTCGGGCACCAAATCCTTCGGCCACGGTTTCCCGACGACCGCCGGCAAGATTCCAGCTGCGTACGTCGCCCGGTACACCTCGGCCGGTATCGTCTTCGACTCATCCCACTCGTGCGTGTACGGAGCGATTTCTCGCTCGACAAACGCGCGAACCTTGGCTCGAAACGCCTCGTGCGAGCTCGTGTAGTACGGCGAATTAAACCCGTTGTACCACGTTGGCTGTGTCGATACGATTTTAACGAAAGAGTCAGTCGTTTCGAAACGCAAGCGCCGCAGTAGATATACGTATACGCGTCCGCGCGCGTCCGTCGTTCATCAATTCATGTCCAACGCATTGCACTGGATTTCGCGAATTCGGTCCTCCGCGTCTCGCATCGCACGTACGTCTCCAAAGGGCACGCCCTCGCCGAAGGATTCACCCATTATTCTTTGTTTTCGTCTCGCTTCTCTCCTCCCTCTTCGTGACCCTTGGTCTTAATCGCGCGCGTTCGTCACTGACGGCTGGTGCGTAACGAACCCACGGGTCGAGAGAGACGCCAGTGAACGTCGTTCACTGAACGACGGACGGACGGACGGACGGACGGACGCTGGACGATGTCGACAAACAGACGCGCGCGATGGGGATCGTTCGAGCACCCGCGGTGTGACGTCGAGGCGAGCGTCGAGGCGCGCGTGCCGTTCGTGAGACGCATCGACGCGTGGTTTCCTGGTGCTTCAAAGTCAACCCCGACGACGTCGACGACGGGCGTTTTCGATGAACCCGGCGCGACGCCGACGAAGAGTTGGCGACACGAAGCGATGATGTCGATCGCGGATGCGTTGGATCCGCACTTTGTGCACGAACACGTGCGCAGGTTGGTTGAGAGGGTGGAGAGCAAAGGAGACGGCGGCGAAGCAAAGCGGAATGGCGCAAAGAAACGTATAAGCGGCGGCGCGTTCGGGATGAAGACGGTTGCGGCGTCGGCAAACGCGGCAGAGTCTATGGATGTGTGGTGCGTGACGCCAAATGGTCGGTTCGTGGCGTCGTTGATGCAGGAGGGAAAGGAGACGCTCGGGTTGCCGTGCGTGACGGATGCGTACGGCAAAGCGGGCGCGAGCGTAAATCTTACGCGGAGGGAGTTTGCGGTGTCGAATAGGTTTCACGATCGAATCGGGGAGTGCGCAAGAACGCTAGAGATGTCTACGGGGAAGACACCGGTGGTGTGCGCGTTCGAGGTGGATGGGGAGCGTCAAGAGGTTACTTTTCCAAAGGGCGCGACGAACGCTCGGCGAGTGGACAATGTCAAGACTTTTTGCGTCATCGAGGCTGATTTGGAGGGAAACAACGCAAAACTTTTGCAAAGTTTGGAGCCACCAAAGCGTGGAGAGAGTAAGGAAGTCAATGTTGACGATTTCGAGAGAGTTCTGGATTGGTGCGGACGCGTGAGTCTCGGCATTGTCAACGGAAAGTCGTCGCCGAGTGAGAGTGCAATAGAGATGCATCGTTGGGAAGGATTCATGCTGTGCACCGACGTGATGAGGGTGATACAGACAGCACGAAAGCTGTTAAGTGACGATGAAAACGCCCCACCGTGGGTTATCGTCACCGCGTGGGGCTTTCCAGACGTACCCGATAATCTGAGCGGGGCGACTGTGAAAAAGAGGGAACGAGTCGCATGCTCACCAATCGTCGGCGAGGTTTTCCATATCGTTCTCTTTCCTAGCGGTAGCTATTTGAGTTTCGTAGGTCCATAGTTTCGTAGGTCGATACCGGTAGTGTACGTACTGTAAATTACAAAGATTGCGGAAAACCTTTTTTCATAAATCTTGATTGCGCTGCGTGCGTGCTGCTTGCGTATCTTGCGTTGTAAAGAATGCAAGATATAGTTTCGGATTCTACTTTGAATCCGTTTTCACTTGAAATCCTTGACCGGCTTCACGAGAGGAACTGCGTGAACCCTCCTTAGATCCGTCCTTGGACGCCGTATTCGAGCCGTGACCGTACTCTTCGATTTCGGCACCCTCGACTTCACCCCTGGCGGCGCTCGTGTTGCTGTTCTTCGCATCGTTCGAACCGTTATCGGTCGTTTCAGTGTTGCGAATAAACTGACCGCGAACCCGAGGTCGGGCTTCCGCTAGTTTTTGCCGAGAAGCGTAGCGAACCTTTTTATCAAAGTTTCTCTCCTTTCTCTTTTTGAGAAAGCGACGAATCGCCTCTGCACGATGCTCTGAAGCCTTGGTAGATCTCGGATGATCCGCCGCCTTCTGGAGAACGTTGTAGAATGGATTACCCACTTGATACGACTGTCCTATCTCAGACATGCTCGCCGAGTTTTGCGGGTTTCCCAACGCGTACGCATTCATGTTGACGTACGACACGGGCACGTCCATTGGCGGCATGGGCGGAGGCGGAGGCAGAATCGGTCCGAAAAACTTGGCAAAATCACCCGGAGGCATCATAGAGGACGCCTCGTAGAAGGATTGATGCTGTTTTGTAAGACCAACGCTCATCATCTGCACTGAAGAGTCCTTCTTTTCATCCTTGAGATACTTTTGAAAGCCGTGAAACGCCGATCGCGAGTTGGATCTTCTAACGACGACGTGCTCCTCCGTGTGATTCGGCAAACTCAGCTCGAGCATCGTCGTCGCGCCGCCGTGCGCCTTGATGAGTTGAATACTCAAGCCTCTGAAGTTAACGTTATCGTTTGGATCGCGCTGGCCCGATCCAGAGCCTTCGTGCGATCCGGAGCCCGATCCCGTGCCCTGACCAGAGCCGCCCGAGCCGCAGTCGCCCGAGCCGCCCTCTTGACTGGCCCATCGATCGATCGCCGCCGCCTCGGCGCGACGCGTCATCTTTTTCCCGTTATACGCGTTGTCGCTTCCCGAGTCGTTCTGCCCCGATCCCGATCCCATGGCTTTTTCCATCGCCGTCAGCTTGGTGAGAGAGCTCTTCGCGCTGCCGTGGAAGCTGCCAGATCCAACCTCGGCCGCTTTACCATCCACGCCGCCCGATCCGGCGCCACCGCTTCCCCTGTCCGCGCTCTCGCTAGCGTGACTCTGAAGACGCGTGTGCGCTAGACTCTCCTTGAGCTCCACCCTAGAGACGGGTTTCGTGAGAAATTCCACCGCTCCGGCGTCTTGAAACCTCGCCGCGCACGCGTCTCTCTCATCCACCGTCGACATGATGACCACCGGCACCTCCTTGAGCGTCTTATTCGTGCGCATGGTCTCCGACAGCGCCACGCCATCGACTTCCGGCATGAGAATATCCGTCAAAATCATATCACACGGCGTCTTCTCATCTTTAAGCGCCTTTAACACCCCTTCGCCGGTGGACGCTTCGACGACCAGAGCGCCGAGTTCTCGAAGCATGGTTGCCACCACCGCTCTCGTCGCGTCGTCATCCGTCGCCAACAACACCCGAAGCGTTTCGCTCGACGCATCCGACGACGTTTTCGTCGTCGCCACCGTCGCCGCGTCCGGGATCAAAACTTCATTCCTCCCTCCGCCCTTCGCCTCGGGCGCTCGTCTCTTCGCCGCCGCCGCGTCGGCGCTCTTTTCACCGCCCCGCCGCACCCGTCGGCGCGTCGTCGCCGGCATTCCGCGTCCCAGCGTCGTCGTCGGGAGATGAATTATCCCCGTATCTCCGCGAGACCCACGCGATCGAACGAACGAACGAACGATCGAAAGAACGAAAGAACGAACGAACGAACGAACGCGTCTAATTCAGTTGAGAAATTAATCCAATCAATCAATCAATCAACCAATCAACCGACGTCGACGTCTTTCCGTCCTTCCGTCCGTCCGTTCGTTCGAACGCCACGACCGACGACGACGACCGACAGACGACCGATCGCCACCGACCGACCGACTCACCGACGGCGTCCCCTTGACCGCTCGGGTCCGTTGTTCGTCGCCCTCTGTCGTCCGTTCGTCGGCACCGACGTGGCACCGACGGAACTACCACTGTACTGTACAAGTATCTTTATTTCACGGTTCATGACTCTACTTATTAGTACCTACTACCACAAGTACTATACTATTAAGTCATATATGGTAGTACCAGTACCACACACAAGTATCCTCATTAAAGTACACAACTGTTCGGATGAATGGGTGGATGGGTGTGACTCGGTTGGGTGACTCTGATGGATGACCGGATGACCGGATGACCGGGACGAAGGGATGGGCCGAGCCGCGCGTCGCCGCGAGGTTAACCCGTCGAGGCGGTGACGACGACGCTCCCGGCGAGGGAGGTGAAATAATCGGCGAGGGAGACGAATGGACGGCGAGCGGCGACGTCGGCGACAAAGAGGGCGAGCCAGGCGACGGAGGGACGGAGAAGAAACCATTTGACGTAGTTTTCGTCGTCTGTGACGTCTCGAGCGCGAAGACTGGCGCCGAACGTGGACCAGTTTAAGAGCCAGACGAGACCAAAGGTGGAGTGAGCCCAGACGGTGGATAATCCGGGACGCGCGGCGTCGAGGAGGGAGACGCCGGATTGAGAGAGGACGCGCTGCGCCGGAAGGATTTGCGCGGCGAAACCGAGGGTGCCGAGCCAGACGGCGAGCGCGGCGCGCTTATCGTCCTTGGTGGCGAGAATGACGTAGGCCGAGGTGATGGTTTGCCAAAGGAAAGGGGCGTAAGCGAGCGCCATGGAGTCTAAAATTGGCGTTCGCGGCGCCGCGGGATCGACGACGCCGCCAAATCGCAAGGCTTCCCACGTGAGCACGAGCTGAAAGGCTATCGATCGCAGACTTAATTCCGTCTTTCTCCATCCTCTACTCTTTGACAGCGGCACACCGCTCACCGCGCACGTCGTCGCCAAGATCAAAGCCATAGTCGTCGTCGCGACGTCCGCTCCGTCCGCCAGCTGCGCTCCGCTCGTCAAAACCGCATCGACATCGTCTCGAAACCATCCACCCATGACGACAGCTCCGAGCGCAGTGTACGCCCCACCAGATATTCCGTGCACGTGTCCGCGATCCGCCCGGGTCCACATGCGCTTAAGCGCGCGTTCGAGCGTCATTTTATTCGGTGCAGACGTGCTCGGACCCAAAGCATCTTTTTCACTTTCATCTTCACTCGACGTCGACGTCGACGCGGCGCGCGTCACGCGGCGCGCGTCATCCGAACGCGGCGGCATTGTCGTCATCGTTCGTCGTCCTCGTCGCGGCGCCCGGTGCGTCGTCAACACGCGGGATGCCAAGGCGGACGAGCAAAGTATCATTTCGGTCGCGGTTCGTTGTGAGGACAGAAGGTTGTGTGGATAACGACGACGGTTGCGGAGAAGAAAAAGTTGTTTGGTTTACTCGTGAATTCTACTACAACGCTAAGATGTCTGTCTGTGTGATGGTGTGTGATGTGATCGTCAGAGCTCAAGATTCCATCGGGGCGTCCTCGGTCGTCGACGATGTGGCAGCCTTCAATTTATCGATGAAGTGCACAGTCTCCGCCTTGCTGACGAGGAGGTTGCAAGACGTTCTGCCGCGCCAGCAGGCAATGGCGAGATCGAGCTTGCTGACGTTGATCGCTGCGAGATCTTCATCGCGGGGGATGAGGATGCAGCAACCGAGGGCGAGATCGAGAAGAGCCTTTTTGGTGGCTTCGTCGGCGACGACGGCGCGCTCAGGCGCTTCGGCGCTGTACTCAAACGCGATGGTGCGGCGTTCGAGAATCTTCTTGTATTCTTCAAACGTCGGACGCACGATGCGCTTTCGGACGAAAGGAAATATCATCGGCAAACCGTCTTGAGTGAGACGGAAGTCGCAAATGGATCCACCGGAGGATTCAGAGTCTTTGATTTCTTGGCGCTCAAAAGCCTTGAGGCCGCACGACGTGACGCGAAGCGCCTCTTGGGTATCGCACGCGAGGTATTCGCGCAGCGAATCGGTGATGGTGTACACGCGCTTCGGTCTCGAAGTGTCAGAAGTGCGAGTGACGCAGTTCTTGTCTAAGGCGATGTCGCTCGCTTGAATACCGTAGACATTGAAGATGCTGTTGATCACCTTTGGATCGTTCACCGGGAGGACGGGATCGATACCCAACCATCTGCCACCGCCGTTCGGGCCCTTGGCACCGCGGTGCGGCAGCAAGTACTCACCATCTGCGTTAACAATCGGCGGGACTGCCTTGGACGCGCGGGTAATCGTAAAGGTTTCATACGACAGGGAGCAGTTGCCATCGGTGCCGACGTTGATGGACAGTTTGAGTCTCTCCTTGGGCGTCGCCATTTGCTTGCCAGTGTGCTCAACCGGGACTTCCATATCCGCCTTCTTTTCGAAGACGGCGACAAAGAATCCACCAGTGTCTTGATGATGCGGCAACAGGCGCATGCACCTCTCGAGCGGGAGCTTCTTTGTCTCCTCATCCGAGAACATGGTGGCGGACAACTTGTGCATTTGTTCCTCGCCGTCAAAGCTTGGGTGGTAACCAAACTTGTCCCAAACTTGCCACTCATGAAGACCAGGGCTTCGCTTGAGGTTTGGCAATTCATCGCTCACGTCAAGAAGCTCCAAAGCGCCCTTGCACTCCTTGAGCAACGCGGCGACGACGGCTTCATTCTCAATCGGATTCAGCGAGCACGTGCTATAAACAAGACGGCCTCCAATCTTCAACAGCTGCGCACCGCGCAAGGCAATCTTCAGCTGCAAGCTGTGCAAGCCGTTGCCGTTACCTGCTACCCATCTGTTCCAAATATCTGGCGCCTTGCGCATCGTGGCATCGCCCGAGCACGGCACGTCGCAAAGGATGGCGTCAAAGTCAAACTTTTCGCCATTCGGTCCCGTGATGATTGGGAACTTTTGCGCCTCGTGGTTGGTGACGAGGAGCGTCGGCGAGTTTGCGCGCTTCGTTTGGTGCGTCAACAAGTTGCACCTCTTCAGGTCGACGTCGTTGGCGACGACAAAGCCCGTGGGGAGCGCTTGCCCGTTGCTGTCAAAATCGCCGTGCATGCGTTCCAAAATTTGAAAAGTCTTGCTACCCGGAGACGCGCACATGTCCAGGATGCGATGGTGCGGCTTGGCCGCCAAAAAGAAGGGAGGAATCATCGATACCGCCTCTTGTCGCGAGATGGACCCGAGCTCGTTGGCGTTTTTGATGAAATCAAAAATACCCTGCAACACGGGCATCCGTCGCAACTGCGCCCGCGTGTAACTGCACTGCCACGCCAACCTATCCGGATACCACGCCAAGGGGGTCGGCGGAGGAATTTCACGCAACTCTGCGTCTTCACTCGCCTTTGCCATCAAATCCGCAAACAATTTACCCTCCATGTTATCCCGCATATCCGTCGCAAACTTGCCGCTTCCATTGATGCGAAACGTCATGGGCAACGGAGTTCTCAACGTTTCGAGAAACGTCTCCCACTCATCCTCCGGGACAATCTTCTGCGCCTTGTAGTACGCCTCAAACGTTTCATTCGTCTTTACGATGTCATCGAACGACGTTTTCCCGTATTTATTGTCGCGGTTTCCGTCGTCACGCTTCTGTCTCTTGAAATCCCTCGCAAACGCACCACCGCGTCCGCCGCCGCCGCCACCGTTTCGGCGTTTATTAAACCGCCCGCGACCCATTTTTTCGCGCGCGATCGAACGCGTGTGAAAGACGCCTCGCTCGTTTTCCTTCCCTCGTGCGTCTTCACCCCGTCGTCGGCAGAGTCGTCGTCGGCGTGTGAGGAAACCAACAGAGTGAACAGAGTCAGCCGCCGAAATAAAGTGCACCGCGAGCGCTCGACACTGAAGGAAAGGTCTGAGAAAGTCTTTTTGGTGTGGTGTCGCGCGCGGACATTCGCATTGGAACGCGCCCCGCCCGGAGGAATGCGTTCCACGAACGAAAAACAAAGGGTCTTAACGTACATGGATTACAACAGAGCGATGATGACCAAGGAGAGGAGGGTGCCGAGGAAGATGCCGGCGACGAGGGCGAGGGTGAGGACGACGCCCTCTCGCGCGCGAAGCGACGCGGGCGAAACCGACGGGCCGTACATCATGCCGAGACTGGCGATCCAGCCGTTGGATAGGGCGAGGGTGAAGATGAAGAAGATGGGAAAGATGTCAGAGGTGAAGAGGGCGGGTGGACGCCAACCGGGAGTGGTGACGCGACAGGTGGTGAGAAGCGGGACAAAGACGAATCGAAGCGTCGCCGTTTTGAGCAAAGCGGCGCCAGAGGGTGGTGATTTCGGATACACCGTCGCCAAGTGTCGACCGAGGAGGTCTCCGATATTGAAAAGTAGAAACAGTGTGGGCGACCAAAGCTCGCCGAGTGCGCCGTGGGAGCTTTCTATCGCGCTCGTCACTGATGGGAAGACGCTCAGCGTGGCGATAAAGGTGACGAGCACGACGAGACGATAGTTTCTAATATCGCCGTGTCCGAACCAGCGCGAAGACTCGGGGAGTCGAGTCAACGCGTCGCTCATTGTCTCTCGCGATTCAATGTCGTCCGCGTCTTCGCCGTCCGTATCGGTGCCGCCGAGCAAAGCGCTCGTCTCTGCGTTCGCGTACTCTCTCTGGGCGTTTGCAGTCACTACGGATTCGTACCTGCCATACAGTGGGATTTTCTCCATGTACCACGTCGCAGCCGCGCAAGTGAGCAGCACGAGCGTGGCGACGTAAAAGTAAATCTCCGCTTGCGTCGTGGAAGCCCCATCGGTAGTGGCGCCTCCCGCCCCCGCGGTCGTGATGAGAGCCACGAGCGACACCGCCACGCCGCTCGCCGCTTGGCCGCTCATGATGGCTTGCGCATAAACCGGCGGCAAATCGCTCGCCACCGCGAATCCGCCCCCTTGAGCCAACGCCGTGGCGGCACCCACAAAGATAATCACAATCATCGTCTGCGCAAAGATTGCGTCTCCGCTCCAACCGCTCGCTCTCGTCGCCAACGCGCACGTCCACACGCACAATGCGATGCCCACCAACGGCGCCGCCAATCTCGACCGGTTCGACGTCAATCTCTCCACCAACCCGAACCGAACGCACGCCAAAACCCCAATTAAATTACTCCCCGCGTACGCATTCGCAAACGCCGCCTCAAAGTTCTTCGCCACCCCTTCGCTCGCATCCCGCAACCGACGTTCGAAATACGGCCGCTCGGTTATGAACACGTTCCACGGAAACAGCGTTCCCATTCCAATCGCTAAAAAACACGCATACAACGCATACCGCTCCGTTTTCGCACTCGTCGTCGTTCCAACGTCATCGCCATCATCATCCATCGACATCCCTCTTCCCACCGGCGCGCGTACCGGCATCGTCGTTCGCGCATCTGCGTCATCAGTGACAGTTTCACCTTCAACCGACATCATCGTGAACCCATCCACGACTGACGTATTCGTCGACGATCGGTTTCGTCGCGACCCTTCGTAGGTGTCGTCGCCGCGATCCCGTCCTCCTCTCTCATCCATGCCCGACTACACCCGACGACAAGCGAGGGTCGAACAGTGACGCGCGCGCGTTCGTTGTGATTGGCGCGCTTGCGCACAGACGGGTTCCATCCTTGACACACTTGTTCCTTCAAAATTCGTTTCGTCACTGTTCGACGCTCGCGTTTCGCGAAACCCGGGACGACGACGACGACGACGACGACGACGATGACGATGACGATGACGACGACGATGATGGCGATCAAGGCACCGACAGCGGCGAGAATGACGCGTCGTGGTAGCAGTGGCGCGACGCTTAGGGTGAGCACCCGATCGACACGCCGCTTCACGACGACGACGCGGGCGACGAGTGGTGGTGGTGATGAAGACCCAGTGCCGTTTGGATACACGCGTAAAGATGTCATGCTCATCGGTGGTGGACTCACGGGCGCCGGTTACGGGGCGTATTACGGTTTACAAGCGATCGGTGGAATGGATGCGACGCGGGCGGGCAACGCAGTGCAGTTGACCTTTGTCCTCGGTCTCACCCTCGCGTGGGTTGGGTCGTACGTCATGCGGGTGTTTAACAAGGATATGACGTACGTGAAACAGTTGAAGGATTACGAGGATGCGGTGATGCAGAAGCGTTTGGAGGAGATGCCGGCGAGTGAGTTGGAGAAGATGATGTCGGACCTCGATGAAAAGTAACGACTCGACGCATGGATGGAAGAGACGAACCGCTCGGTTCGGATCGGCTCGGTTCGCTCGTTCATTTATGAGGCGCGTCGCGATTAGTACGCGCTGTGTTTCTCTTTCTCTTTTGCATTTTCGCGAAAATGCACCACGTTTTCGATTCGATTTCAATAATCCATGTAAGCCTATAGCGTAATTTTTCCATCCACTTGCGCGTGCGTCACAGAGCAATCATCGCGATTCGCGCGCGAACCGATCGCTGATGGCAATCATCGCTCGTCGGTCGAGGAAAGGGTACTCGCCAACCCAAACGTTGATTTCCGGGACGTATGCCTCGCGAATAGCCTGAAACGTGTAAAAATCTGGATCATCCGAAGTGACAACAAGCTCCACGTTGTCGCCCTCGTTGATGTCGGCGTATTCCGCTCTGAGCGGGACCTTGAGCGAAACCCTCGCGCCTGAGTCATCACCCACCAGCATATCGAGCATCCAATCCAACCTACTCCCCCCGCGCGTGTCTACGGGCGCCACCTCGAGCACTTTCGCTCGCCAGAGCCCGGCGTATTTCGATCGACGCGCTCTTGAGTTTCTCCTCGCCGCCAACGCCACGGGTGCCCAAAGGAAAAACGTACTCGCCGGCACCGCCACGATCGGTAGCGCGTTCGCCGTAAGCACTGTGGTTAGCAGAGACAACCCGACACGCTGAAACGCCGTGTCACCGTCACCCCAAAAGTATCCGTATTGCTCCCCGGTGGCGCCGATTGGAATAGCTCGTTCGTAGTCTCTTCGCGTCAGCGGCGAAACCGCCGGTCTCGCGCGAGACGATGAAGACGACGACGACGATGGTCTATCACGTGATGATCTACTTCGTCCATTCATCGCCCGTCGACCCCGCGTCGTCGACCCCGCGTCATAAAACGCGTCTCCGTCGAATCTCCCCTCGTCGGCACTTCGTCCTTGTCGGCGTCCTCGCGTCGTTGGCGACGACGACGACTCGAACGAGTCCTCCCACGACCGTCCAGACGTGCTCGCACCACCACCGATACCGTCGTCCACCTCCTCCTCTTCGTCGTTCATCGCAAACGCGGCAACGACGCGCGACGAAGAAGCCGTCTTTCGCCGCTGAACCAACGAGTGGTGTTTCCCCGCGGTGCGTCTCCTTTGTCGTCCATCACCCCCGCTTCGGCGCGTCGGCGGCGGCGAACGCGAACAATCCCCACCGGGTTGTCGTCGAACACCCGTCGGCGGCGGCGTCATCATGGTCGTCGGCGTCATGGTCGACCGACGTCGCTCTCTGAGGTGCATTTGGAAAGAAATGAGAAATGTGCGCGAGTCTTCGGCGCAACGTCATGCTGTTGCGACGCGCTCGGTTCGTCGAAACTTTGCTCGCGAAACGCGCGACGGCGTGCACCACGACGTCGACGTGGTCTCGATATCGAACGCGTGAGTCCAGTAGCAGTAGCAGCGGCAGCAGCAGGAGCAGCAGTGACAGTTCAGCAGAGTGCGAGCGACTCTCCCTGCGACGAAGGTTTACGGATGAGGACGTGCGCGCGTTCGGTGCGGTGAGCGGGGATGAAAATCCAATTCACTACGCCACCGACAACGATGACGAAGACGACGACGACGACGGGCGGGGGAAACGACTCGGTGGGAGGGTGGTGCACGGAATGTTGAGCGCATCCGTCTTCGGAGCGTTGTTGTCGCGCGCGCATCCAGGAGCGGTGTACGCGACGCAAGAGTTGAAATTCCGAGCGCCGGTTCGCGTTGGGGAAGAGGTTGAAGCGATTATTATGTTGACGCGGAAGTCTGGGACGAGAGCGAGGTATGAGACGGTGGTGCGAAGGGTGGAGTGTGGGACGGTTTGCGTCGACGGAACGGCGTTGGCGTTGTTGCCGGATGTGGTGAGTGAAAAGTATTGATACACGCGGTGCGTACAGTAGTACATGGTTGAAATATTGTTTGCGCTCGACAAATCAGTCATCCGAGAAGGATGCGTTGCGACGAGAGATGGAGGAGAACATGGAATCGAGCTTGCTAAGCTTTTGGCGACCCGCTTCGTTGAGAGGTGAGTTGCGAGAAGAGCTTGGCTGAGCCGGTGCTCTACCTCGGGTGGACGGTGATCTCTCCATGGATTGCTGCACGGCACGAGAGAGTCTAGTCTTTTGCGTCTCCCATCTGTCGCTCGCTGATTCTGGATCCCCAGAGAGAAGGTTGCTTTGCGCTTCGCGCCGCTCCTCTTGCAAAACAGAGTCTTCCAAAACGGCGGGAAGTTGTTGCTCATAAGGTGCGTCATCTGCCACAAAACACTCGTGCGCACTTCCGACGACGCCGCCATCCGCGATCTCCGCTCGTTCTCTATCTACGATGGCTTTACCGGCGTCAACGTTTTCGTTGACGTCTCTGTCGCTCTCAAATTTGAACCCGTCGCCAGCGTGGAAGACACGTGCGAGAACATCAAACCAACCCAGAGCAATCGCGGCGCAGAACAAACCGAGGAATGTGGGCACGATGACGTTCAGTTCTGTCGCGAGCTCGGGGACGTTACCCGTCATCTTCCGCGAGAAGGTTGTCATCTTCCCAGATTCGCGAATGACTGGCAGACACATCAGAAAGTTGAACGCTATGGGCGCCGAGTAGCGGCACACCAATCCAGCGTTGACGAGCAGAGAGAACGCGTCGGTGTGTCGGGGAACCAATTGATAAAAGCTAAACATACCCAGTTTGAACAGAGCATAAAAAGTACAGAGACACATGTAGAAGAGCGGGAACGCGACGGCAATGTACAGCTGCGTGTTCGACCTCGCATTTTCCAGCATGACGCTCATGAGCGATACAGCCTCAACCTCTTCCCAAACTTTGCTCACCCAAATGGTGCTCTCGGCGAGGATGATGGCGCCCGAAAAGAAGGCTAACCCGATGGCAACGATTCGCAATAAGAGCGGCAATATGACGATGCACCATGTGTACTCGAGGTTGTCGACACAACGCCCGGCGGAACCCGTTCGCATCGGAGAGTTTGGCAGACGATGCAGACGCCTCATGGAATTCGACTTGCTCTGCTCCAAAGACTCTGCGTGAAACGCCTCCTCGACGGCGAGCGCGTAGTGCGCCTTGGTGCGATTATACACGCGCACGCTTTTGCGAACCGCTTTGCGCAGCGCCACCAAGTCATTGAGCTCGTCGTAATCGTAATCGAGAATGTCTTCATCCGCCGATTGGAGCGCCTCTTCTACGCTCACGCGGTGCACAGAAGAAAACTCTGGCGCCTCCTTCTCGATGATGCTCATCGCCCATCGCAACTCGTGTCGTCTGGGCATCACGCTGGACGTCGTCGCGACAGTAGTTACCTGCTTTGCCAGGTTTTCGTGCGCATTCGTGAGGGACCTCGACGCACCCGCGACGTGCTTGTACGCTCGAGTCAATCGACCGCTGAACGATGCGTTGTTCCAAAGCGTCTTTGGAATATCCACCAGACCAAAGCCCATGAGAAGGACGCCCGTCGAAATACCCCACACGTTTGCCAACACTATACCTGCCGCTCGTATCGACCCGAGGCTCAACTTTTCGCTCGCCATTAACGATGCCGTTCCGACGCCCAACAACGCCACGATTATGGCGACAAACATCGCCTTCTCGCGCACCGCTCTCTTAATCCTATCCTTCGTGTTGAAATCCGCCGCGTCCTCGTACGCTTGATGCAACGGCAAAATCAACCACGTTAACGCGTACGTACCCCAATACGCCATGTCGAACGCTTGCGGCAATCCACTCGGCACGCCTCCGCCTTCCGAACCGCTCAACCGCATCGTCGCCGACACATCCACCGGAACCACCCCGACGATGGCGATCGACAGCGCCCACGCCAACCCAACCTGCGCGCGCACGCGAATCGACACGCTCGGCGATGCAAAGTACGCCATCGCGCAAGCGCTCACGGCGATCGCGACGCCAAAGACGGGCGTCGCCCAGCTCGACGCATCAGACGCCGGCGAACCGAACGATGATGATGGTGATGAATCACCATACGCATCAGCGTTTTCACCGCTCATCCAGCTCGTCAGCGCGCGTCGCCCACCGCCAATGACGACGTCGTCGTCCATGGTCGTCTCGCACGCGTCGTCCCCGCGATCGACGACACCGAAGTTCGCTGAGGAATGAGGTCTGGTTTTTGATGAAATTTTAAAGCTTGGACGTGCAACTTTTCCAACGTTCCCATATGTGTAAACAGTGATAGTCATTTGCAACCAAGGAGCAAAAGCGAAAGCGATACGAGCGAGCGGTGCACAGAACGCGACGCTCGAAAGGCGGACGCGCGATCCGACGAGCGACGACGAAGGTGTGATCTAATAAAACCGATGCGTGTCGCTTCCGTCGCCAGCGATTGGTCGCTCAAGACGACGACGACGACGACACTGGTGCAAAAGAAGAGTGTCGACACGCACCGGCGGCTCACCACTGGAAGAGTGACGCGACGCCGTGGGAATACAGCCGTGACGGTGGCGGCGGCGACGACGAGAGATGAAGGGTACGGGGCGAAACCGTGGGATGAAACAGCGAACGGGCCGGATCCCATCTCGAACGATGTGTTGCTCTCCATCGTGCGCTCAGAGCTCTCCGATGAGGCGGTGAATAAACTGGTGTGGAACGCGCTCGGGTACCGGTGCAAAGTGGAGCTCGATGCCGAGACGTTGACGGCTGTGGAGGTATGGACGCCAGATGAAGTGTTTCCGAATTGGGCAAAGAATTACCCGCAGCCGCCGGATGTGATTGGGGTGACGAGAAAGTACGATCCAAAGGTTGACGCGCCAGTCAAGGCAGCGTGCGCTGCGCTCACGCGTTCAGTGCCAGAGGAACACAAGCAAGGCTTGAAGACGACGCTGACGCCGCTCGGGTGGAAAGGGTTTAAGATGGAAGGTTTGACGCCGAACATGACGCGCAGAGCGCAGGCGGCGAATTGGTTGTTGTTTTACAGACGCGAGCTTAGAGGGGTGACGATAGAGGAGTTGCGGGCTCGTCGCGACGCGCGTCGTGCAAAGGAAGAGGCAGAGGGTAAGACGGATCGCCCCACGGGAACAACCAAGCAGGGCGTCGTGTAAAAGAGAGATCTATTATATATACTTGATAACAACGCACGATTTCCTTTAGTAGGTAAACTCACCGTACTCGCTGCGCACAATCACTTCAGAGTCGCCCTCCTTTGCTTCGACGCGGCCGATGATTTGCGCGTCGATGTTAAAGCTCTTGCTAATGTCGATAATCTTTTGCGCGTGTTCCGGGGAGCAGTAGAACTCCAAGCGATGGCCGCAGTTGAACACCTTGTACATCTCACTCCATGCGGTGTTGGAGCACTCTTGGATGAGTCTGAAGAGGGGCGGAATCGGAAACATGTTATCCTTGATTACTCGCAAGCCCGGAACGAGAAAGTGTCCCACCTTAGACTGAGCGCCGCCACTGCAGTGCACCATTCCATGAATATCCTTGACATCGATGGCATCCAAAACAGCCTTGACAACCGGCGCGTACGTGCGTGTCGGGCTGAGCACCAACTTACCGACAGTGACGCCAGTTTCCGGTTCCACGTCGGTGAGCTGGTACTTGCCGCTGTAAACCAAAGACTCGGGAACGCTCGGGTCAAAGCTCTCCGGGTACTTGGCTGCCAAGTTTTTGGCAAAGACATCGTGACGCGCCGACGTCAAGCCGTTGCTTCCCATGCCGCCGTTGTATTCGCTCTCGTACGTCGCTTGTCCAAACGAAGCCAAACCCACGACGACGTCGCCGGCCCGAATATTGTCATTGCTGATGACGGCATCGCGACGCATGCGGGCCGTCACGGTGGTGTCCACCACAACGGTTCGCACCAAATCGCCCAAATCCGCCGTCTCACCGCCGGTAGACTTGACACCGACGCCGCAACCTCGCAAGGTTTCCAAAACCTCCTCAGTGCCGCCGATGAGCGCGCTCAACACGTCCCCCGGAATGAGCGCCTTGTTTCGCCCAATCGTGCTCGAAACCAAAATATTATCCACGCACCCGACGCACAACAAATCATCCGTGTTCATCACGATGGAATCTTGCGCGATCCCTCGCCACACGCTCATGTCACCCGTCTCCTTCCAGTACATGTACGCCAGCGACGTCTTGGTCCCCGCCCCGTCGGCGTGCATGCACGTGCACCACGCGTCATCCCCGGCGATATCCTCCACAATCTTACAGAACGCCTTGGGGAACAAACCTTTATCCACCTTTTTAATCGCCGCGTGCACGTCCTCCTTGCTCGCGCTCACCCCGCGCGCCGCGTATCGTTCGTCCGCAGCGGCAGCCTCACCACTGGCGGCTCGCCGAACCGAGCATCGGCGCGGCGTCGTCGCCGTCCTTCTCGTCATCTTCACCGACGTCGTCACGGCGGACGCGCGCGCACCGCTCACCGCTCCCATCATCGTCGTCGCCCTCGTCGTCCGTCGCACACTCCCGCTCGACGAGAGCGTCGCGCGGCGTCGTCGCGAGAGGCTCGGGGAGCGAGAGTTTTCAAAAAAAAACAAGCGAAAAACACCGAATCGATCGATCGATCCGGTGAAAGCTGAATCGAATAGAGATGAAAACTGAATCGAATAGAGATGTCTACGGTACCAAACGAGGCAAAAACCGAATGCAAATCAAACGGATGGGTACGCAGAGGGATGACGGTCGATTCGTGAACCGTCGGTAGAGACACACTCCAATGTGACCATCGATCGAGTCGCGCTCGGCTGGCGTGATGGATGGATGGCGTGATGGATGGATGGATAACCGGGGCGGCGACATCGACAGAGTCCGTCGCGCGTGGACGGGGGGAGAGAGAGCGAGAGCGAGCGCGGAACGCGATGGTGAAAGAGATTAAGAACAGTACGTGCGCGCG
>Ga0255776_10001504_pt1 | contig 26465 bp, 31 predicted proteins | sample 071ome_19_FD_179974 | JGI IMG/M metagenome (GOLD analysis project Ga0255776, IMG submission 179974) | Coastal salt marsh microbial communities from the Groves Creek Marsh, Skidaway Island, Georgia - 071413AT metaG (version 2) | ecosystem: Environmental > Aquatic > Marine > Intertidal zone >... | reverse complement strand
CTGAAACAGTCGCTCGCCGGAAAGCGCGCGATCCAGGTCTACGATTACGATCAGACTAGAACGGTCGATGTCGATGGCGACCTAACCGGCATTCACCACCGCTGGCAGCCGATCTTCATCCGGCATCCGGAGACCGGCCGCACCGCGCTTTACGTAAACCGGCTGATGACGGCGCGGATCGAAGGCATGGAAAAGGAAGAAAGCGACGATACGCTCGCCGCGATTTATGAAATATCGGAAGCCCCCGACAACATCATGGAGCATGTCTGGACCCGGGGCGATCTGATCATGTGGGACAATTACTGTTCGTGCCACGCGCGCACCGACTTCCCGGCGTCCGAAACGCGCCTGTTGCGTCGCTGCACGACGATGGGCACCGAACTGATCATGGCGGACGCGGCCTGAGAGGCCGGCGCAGCAAACAGAAAGGGGATCGATCAAAAATGCCGACGCTCGAAACCAACGGCGAGACCATCTTCTATATTGACGAAGGGGACGGCCCGCCTGTCCTGTTCATCCATTCGCTCGGCACCAACAGCTATCTCTATCGCGACCAGATCGCGGCGCTGAAATCGGATTTTCGCTGTATCGCAGTCGATTGCCGCGGGCATGGCGCGAGCTCCTATAAAGGGACCTTCACGGTCGAGGACGTTGCTGCCGATCACAAGGCGGTGCTGGATCATCTGGGCATTGAAAAATGCCACATCGTCGGGCTGTCGATGGGCGGACCGATCGCGCTCAACATGAACAGGCGCTGGCCCGATCTCGCCCTGTCGATGGTGCTGGCGGATTCCTTCGCCCGGGTGAGGCCCGGCGCCGAAGACCGGATTTACGCTACCCAAGAAGCGGTCGCCTATCTCTCGATGCTGGAATTCGGAAGCCAGTATGCCGGCGACCGGCTCATGCCGAGCACGCCGATCGAAAAGCTCGATGAGCTGGCTGAGGAAATCTCCAAATGCCCGCCGAAGGCCTATGTCGATACGGTGCGGGCGATCTTCACCTATGACGCCAGCGACGACCGCGCTGCGGTTAAAGCGCCCACGCTGGTCGTGATCGGCGATTCGGACGATGCGACGCCCATGGCGGAATCCGAGTTCATCCGGGACGGGATCGCGGGGTCGGAAATCAAAATCATCCCCGACGCGGGGCATCTGTCGACCATCGATAGCCCCGATGAATTCACGGCGGAGCTAAAGGCGTTTCTTTCCGCGCAAGCCTGAGAGTGGACGCGCCCGTCTTTCGCGCCGCAAGGCGGGCCGATCTCGAAAGCATCGTTGCGCTTCTCGCCGATGATGCCATTGGAGCAACACGCGACGACGCGTCGCTACCGCTCGATGACGGCTATATCAGGGCTTTCGAGACTCTCGATAACGACCCGAACCAGGTTATGGCGGTAGCCGAACTCGATGGCGCGATAATCGGCTGCCTGCAGCTGACCTTCATCCCCGGTCTGACGCGCAAAGGGGCCTGGCGTGGCCAGATCGAAGGCGTCCGCATCGCTGCAAATTTACGAGGGCGAGGCCACGGCGCGGCGTTCTTCGATTGGGCAATCGAGCACTGCCGCACGCGCGGCTGCGTCCTGGTGCAGCTCACCACCGATCTGCGCCGCGACGGCGCGCACCGGTTCTACGAACGGCTTGGGTTCGAGGCGACGCACACCGGGATGAAGCTGGTTCTGTGAGCGCCTATGTCGGGAAGAGGCCGACGGTCACTCGTTCAATCTCGTCATGCCCGGGCGTGTCCCGGGCATCTTTTGCCAACGAGCTCAAATCGTCGGGAGATCACCGGGACAAGCCCGGTGATGACGGATGAACTCGAGCCACTCTGATCACATCTTTAGCAGTTTCTTGACATTGCCGTTGAGGATTTTTTCCCGGTCTTCGGTGCCGAGCGGGATGGTTTCCATCCATTCGGTGCCCGGCGCATTCTCGACATAGGGCCAGTCGACCGAGAACATGATCCGGTCGGTTCCCATCTCCATTGCAGTACAGAGCAGCGCGGAGTCCGAGAAATTGCCGCTGGTGGTGATCCAGAAATGCTTGCGGAAAATCTCGCGGAACGCGAGCGAATGCCCGTCCTGGCGCATCGGATTCTCCAGCGAATGATTGATGCGCCACAGCAGGAAGGGCAGCCCTTCGCCCATATGGCCGACAATGATCTTGAGATTGGGATACTCGTCGAACACGCCCGACATCACCATGCGTACGCAGGCGGTGGCGGTTTCGACCGTGAAGCCCCAGGCGGCGGACAGGATGCCGGGATATTTCTCGACATAGTCTTCGTAATAGGCGGCGATCACGTCGGAATGCGGCCGGCCCGGGTGGAGATAGATCGGCATGTCCAGCGCCTGGGCGCGTTCGAAGACCGGCCAGTGGTCGCGGTGATCAGCGAACTTGCCGTCGGTCAGGCCATGAATCATGCCGCCCTTGAATCCGAGGTCCTTAACGCAGCGCTCCAGCTCGTCGGCGGCCACTTCCGGTGCTTTGAGCGGCAGAGAGGCGAACCCGCCGAAACGGTCGGGATGGCTGTCGATCACCGCCTTCAGCCGGTCGTTCACGCCTTTCGAGCGTTCCGCCGCCTCGTCCGGGTCGAAGGCCTGTGCGCCCGGCGGGCAGTGCGACAGGACCTGGATATCGATACCCGCCGCGTCCATCTCCTTGATGCGGACATCGGTCATGTCGAGCAGACGGTTGCGGGTATGCTCGCCGCCGCCCGCACGCTTGTTCACCTTCTCGTCAACGTCAGTGTCGAGATAATGTTCCTCGATTGCGATTACCTGCGATCCCGATTTCGTGGCCATCCGTTTTCTCCCTGAGTTATCCTGATTTTGCCCTGATCTGGCGTGGAATTGCGTTTTGATGAGACAAGTTTAGGTTACGAAGAAGAACCCGCAAAGGGGGAGCGTTCTGGCGGCTATTATCGGATGACCGGTTTCTCCGGTGCCGCTGAACCGGAAACGGTATTTTTAGGGAGATCACCATGTTCACAATGGGAATCGTCGGGCTCGGCGCGTGGGGCAAAAAGATCGTGTCGTCGGTGCAGGGGACAAGCGATGTCGTAACGTTCAAATCCGCGGCGACGCGCACGCCGGCCAACGCGCAGGAATTTGCCGACGAGAAGGGGGTCGCTCTAGGCAGCGATATCGGTGCGGTGATTAACGACCCCGATATCGACGGCGTCGTTATCTGTTCGCCGGCGCACGACCACGTCTCGCAGGCGACTGCCGCGCTCAATGCCGGCAAGCATGTACAGGTGATCAAGCCGCTGTCGGTGACGAAGGCGGATGCGGAATCCCTTTTCGAGATCGCCGACAGGAACGGCGTGACGCTGGCGGTGTCGTATGAGCGCTGTTTCCTGCCGGCGGCGGACGAGTTCCGAAAACGGGTGAAATCGGGTGCGCTGGGCCAGATTGTCCATGTCGAGGGCGCTTACTGCGCCGCGCGCTATCTCTCGATGAAGGACGGGTTCTGGAAGACCGACAGGGCCATCGCGCCGCCCGGCGCGCTCGCCGATCACATCCTCTACATGATGATCGAGCTGATCGGGCCGGTGACGGAGCTGGAAGCGCATGGGCGCAAACAGGTGATGGATTTCAGCGTGTCCGATACCTCGACCGTGCGGCTCGTGCTCGATGGCGGGGTCAGCGGTCTGCTGACGGCTATCGGCGTTACGCCGGCCTTTACGCGGCTCCATTTCTTCGGCACCGAAGGGTCGCTGGAATTCCGCGGCGCGCGCCAGATCGAGTTCACCCCGGCGAAGGGGCCTACGGAAATAATTGAACTTCCCGAAACCGATCCGCTGACAGAACAGACCGAAAGTTTCGCCCGCTCTATCCGGAACGGCGAGACCTACCCTATCTCCCGCGAGAACGCCATCGCCGGTGTCGCCGCCGTAGAGGCGATGGCGAGATCGACGGAGGCAGGCGGGGTCGTTTCACTTTAGGAACGATCCGCGGGTTGGTTTGAGGAATGCGGTTGCCGCCTATGCGAACAGGGCAAGTTGTTCCGTCATCTCCGCGGGCGTCAGCGCATAGTCCAGGCCGTTCCGGGCGTTGATTACTTTCGTATGCGGAATGCGGGCAAGGGAGCGCTGCAGGTCCAGCGCGAACCGGGCGCTCAGCCCGGCCTTCCATGAAAGAGCCACCATGGTCCGGGCGCTGCCGGCATCCGCCATGCGTCGCGCCCGGTCTTCGGGCATGCCGGCCCTTAGTGCGAGCGCGGCGATGACAAAGTCTCGCCGGTTAGAGTCGAGCGCCAGCGCGATGGCATCGTCGGTCAGTTTCCCCTCCCGGAACAGGTTGGAGGCCCGCGCGACCGAGCTTTCATTGTCGTTTCCCGGGGAGGCCGGAGATACAGGGTTGTCGATCGCCGTTGCGCCTGGAACAGCCCGGACGTCCGGCATATCGATTCTGGTTTCGATGGCCCGGTTCATGCGTCTGGCGGTTTCGCGATCGATATCCGTCCGGCCGCAAAGACGCGACAGCAGGGGGGAAGCGACGAAACGCGCTAGCCGGACGAGGATAGAACCGGGCAGGCGGTTGCGACCGGCCAGGGGCTCCTGCAGGCCCGATTCGGTTTCGGCCCTGGCCGCCAGTTCTTCCAGAACAGACTCCGTCAGAAAGGCCCCTCCGTTCCCGGCGAGGGTTGCGAGCGCTATCGGTCCTGCAACGTCCGTCAGGCCAGCCCCAAGATCGCCCGAGACTTCCGTCCGCCCGGCCATCGCGGTCTGTGCCCAGTCCGGAGCGCCGTCGCGCAAGTAATCGATCATGTCGCTGTCGGTCAGTACAGGAGAATTCGACAGGATTGGCGTGGCGACTTCTTCCGCCTTGTCCCGGGCGAGATGAAGCACAACCGGGTGCGGCGCTTCCTTTTTCGACGCCAGCCCTGAGGCGAGCGCGTTCCGGACGCGCACCACCTGGTCCCGCATCAGGGTTTCCAGAATGGTGAAACCGGTCCGCCAGAGCGTCTGGCGGGCCGACTCGTCGAGCCCGTCGCCGACCATGGTGCGCGCCAGCGCCACGCGGACCGAGATATCGGGATCACGTGACAGCGCGGCTTGCGCGGTGGCCGGTGTGTTGGGATTGTCGGCGACAGCGCGCCGGACCTCCGCTTCGCCATCCTCGGTCAGGAAACAGAGGATCTCAGGCGGTGTTGCCGCACTTGACGCCAGTTCCGCGCGGGCCCGTGTATTGCCGTGCTTCAGCGTTTCCTTGAAAGACGCGATGTCGACCTTCGCGGTCGCCATGGTGAAACTCTCCGTCCTGAGTGTCGTCCTGTCGCCCAACTCTACTATCGGCGCGTTAAGGATCGGTTTGCAGCGTCCTGCTGTCGGATATTGATACGCCTGTTGAGATTGCCCGGTTCCGGGCGCATAGTTTTCGGGCAAAGGGGGGAATTGCGATGAAAATTGTCCTGACAGCCTTTCTTGCAGCCGCACTTCTCGTTTCGACATCAGTCGTTGCGCAGCCGACCGGCGGTTCCGGGGACGAAGCCCGGGGATACGCGGTTGCGCGCCTGTGCGGGACGATACCCGCCAACCAGCAGGTCGATGTGCTGGTGCTGGACAATTCGGATGTCAATCTGCGTATCAAGGACGCCTTTGTCGCCGCGCTCAGCCGCCAGAACGTTCGGCTTCAGGCGGGCGCACCCTTGACCATGACGCTCGATATCCAGCCGGTGCGGGAGTACCGGCAGGGCTCGAAACGCGGCGATCTGTTTGAGCTGCGTATCGGTCAGGCCGACCGCGATGCCGGAGAACAGGGCGATGTCAATTTGCGCGGCAATGTCTGGTCGAGCAGCCGCGACAGCCTGGTCGGCGGCAGGACACGCGGCCCGTCCTCTCTCGCGGTGAACCAGGTCAGGGTGACGGCATTGCTCAACAGCCGGGTCGACGGTCATTGCCTTTGGCAGGCAGAAGCCGTGCACGAGCTGGAAGCCCGCGATCTGGAAGAGGTCGCCAAACAGCTTGTTCCGGTGCTCGCAGACCGCTACGGCAAAACTGTCCCGGCGAGCCCGTTGCATCTGGTGCCCGAAACCCGGATTCGCTAGCGCGAACTTCTTCTTTTGGCTGTACCAGCCCTATAAGGGCTAGACCGCCGCTCTCGCCCTGTTTTCCGATGGCGACAGGTCGAACGCTTCCGCCAGCAGCTCGTAGGAGCGGCAACGCGCCTCGAAGGTCGGGCATATGGTGAGCAGCACCAGCTCTTCGGCTTCGTAGGTTTTCGAGAGATCGATGAGCCCGTCTCGCACCTGTTCCGCGGTTCCCCAGATGCAGCGTTGCCGGTTGTAGCGGCGGATAGCTTCTTCCTGAGGCGAATACTCGTAACCGGCTGCTTCCTCGATGGTCGGCACCGGTGCGGTGCGCCCGGTGCGCTGGCGGACCGAGGCGAGGTCGCGGCATTTCATCAGCGCTTCCGCCTCTTCCTCCGTGTCGGCGGCGATGGCGAACACGCCGATATTGAGGTTAGGTTCGGGCCAGTGCTCGGACGGCTGGTACTGTTCGCGGTAGAGCGCGGCGATCTGCGGTCCTGCTTCCGCGGTGATGAAATGGGCGTAGGAAAAAGGCGTGCCGAAATAGGCGGCGACCATCGCCGACTGGTCCGAAGATCCCAGCAGCCATATGTCGGGCAGCGTTTCGCCGGACGGTTGCGCCCTGACCCGTTTGAACGGGTGCTCGTCCGGTAGCGATCCGGCCAGATACCCCATCAGGTCGCGCACCTGAGAAGGGTACTGTTCGGCGCCTACCGCGCCCGGACCGGCTCTGAGCGCCGCGTCGGTCAGCTGGTCGCTGCCCGGCGCCCGCCCGAGCCCCAGGTCAATCCGGCCCGGATGGATGGCTTCGAGCATGCGAAAGGTTTCGGCCACTTTGAGAGGGCTGTAATGGGTCAGCATGACGCCGCCTGAGCCGACGCGGATCTGCTCGGTCCGGCTGGCGATGTGGCCGATCAGGATTTCCGGCGCAGTGCCGGCGTGGCTATTGCTCGAGTGATGCTCTGCCACCCAGTAACGGTGATAGCCCAGCCGGTCGGTCAGTTCGGCCAGTTTAAGGGTTTCGCCAATGGCGCCGGCGGGCGTCATGCCGGAACGGATCGGTGACTGGTCGAGAACGCTGAGACGGATCATGTGCGGAGTATAGCCGAGTTACCGATTGCGTCTAACGCTGCACGGGGCGGCCAAGAACCTGCCGCCGCGGAAAATTGGAATTCGTGGAGACCGGGCGCCTATCCCGTAAATCCGCGCAGCCAGTCGAGCCTGTCTTCGGCCTGGCCGATCTCGAAATCGAGCCAGTCGACGAGATGCCCGGGATCGTCTGCATGACGTGCGCGCAGATCGGTTAACCGGGCAAGTTCGCTCTCGCAGGCTTCGATCATCATGGCGATCTGGTCGCTGCGCGCATCGGCGCCGAGCAGATGAAGAAACCGGAACTTGAGAGCGAGGATCAACCGGCCCGTATCGGTCGAGGGCGGGCGTACCGGCGCGCTCAGCAGTTCGAGCAGCTCGGTGTGACCGTCCTCAGTGATCTGCAGCACCGTTTCCGGTGCGCTTTCCTCGTTCCCATCCTGCGCCTGGGCCAGCCCTTCGTAACGCAGCAGTTCGATCGAAGCGCCCATAACCTCCGGCGAGGGGCCGGTCAGACGGCCTGTGAACTGCCGAACTTCGGAGGCGAGCTCCGCATAGCTCATCGGTCCTGCGGCAAGAGTGCCGAGGGCTGCAAGCCGGATTGCTTCGCGCGGCAGAAGGGACAGATCCTTGTACATGCTCCTAATATAGGTCATTCACGCTGAAATATCGATGATGTCCTGAAATTTTTTAGACGGTTGCCCGTTGGCCAGAGGCAGTTGCCATGTCATCGTCACAGCGTCCAGGCAAAGGAGGCCGCCATTACAATCGCAGCCATGATCCTCGTTCTGCTCGCCATTATTGTCTGTGTGAGCGTCATGTTCGCCGGCCGTAAGGCGCTGCGCTGGCTCGACCGTGAAGGAGACCGGCACGGTCCCGACACGCATGCGCCGCGGCGGACCGTGGAAGAAGACAGGAAGCCGATAGACGGGAAGACGAAAGACGGGGTGGACGAATCCTGACTGTTATCTGGTTTTCGGCCCCTGCTTTTGCATCCGGCGCCGGCGCCAGGCGGCCATGCCGAAAAGGGCAGGGGCGAATACCAGCATCGTCGAGGGAGTCGATACGTCCGAAGGCGGACCCTCGTCCTGTTCGGTAACAAGCAAGGGGCCCGCCGCCGGCGCCTCGGCATATAACGACTTGATCTTGAAGAAATCCGCAAGGCTGTTGCCAGGGACCAGGGCTGCCACGACCAGCAGGTTGCCGAACTCCGCGTCGGCGCCGAACTGGGCCGTCCGGTCCTGTTCCCCGCCCTCGTTGTCGATCCGGGCCCCATAGTTGAAATCCAGATCGCTCAGATCTTCGTTAGAGAAGCTCGGGACGCCGGCCTGCACCGTGCCCATCCAGACAGAGATATCCGTATCGCCGTAGCTGGTAAGCTGCACTGCGTTCGTCTCGACGGATTCGCTGAAATAAAAGGCGATGAAATCGTTATTGCCGCTATTGTCGACCGTGTGGCTGTCGCCGCGGCCCTTCCTGACGCCAAGGCCGCCGCTGTCCTGGCGAAGGCTGGCGGAACGGATGGTTGCGCCGGACGTTTTCGAGATTGAGAAAGCTTTCGCGGTGACCACGGTCGAACCGTCGCTGCCCAGAAAGCTTCTTTCGCTGTTGTCGCACGCATAGCCGGAAGCACAGGCGCCGCTGGTGTCCCATGTAATCGTCAGGGCGTTGGCGCCGGTCGAAAATATCGCCGCGGCGGCGATTGTTACGGCGTTGATGATCCTGACGGGACGCATGAGATTGGAAACCTGTTTCGTGCAGCTGTTGCCTCGTTACGGTTTCCAAAGTATCCGCCGCGCGCGGATACATATGTGATCTGAATCACGATGAAATTATATTCACAGAATTGGGGCGTGTCCGGTCAAGCGGCCACGTCACGACGGCTTGCCGAGGCGTACCAGACGGTTACGAGTGCCGCGACGACGATAAAGGGCAGGGCGCCGATATTGACCCAGGCCCATCCGAAGAAGTGAACCAGAGCGCCTGACGAGAGCGCGCCTACTGCGACGACCGTGTAGATGATCTGGTTCATCATGCCCTGTGTCTTGGCGCGTTCGGCAGGCGTATAGGCCTTGGTCATCAGGCTGGTGGCGGCGGTGAAGGTGAAATTCCAGCCGATTCCGAGCAGGAACATCGACAGCCAGAAATCAGCGACCTCGACTCCCGACAGGGCGATCCCGATACAGACGGCATCAAGCACCAGCCCGATGGCGATCAATGGAATCTCGCCGAAGCGGTTGATAAGAGACCCGGTTATGAAGCCGGGTGCGAACATGGCGACCGAATGCCAGGAAATGACCGTCGCGACCGACCCGAAGCTGTGGCCGCATTCGGCGATCATGGCCACCGGGGTCGAGGTCATCAGAAAGTTCATGACGGCCTGGGCGACCGTCGCGGACATGGCGGCGGCGATGAAAACCGGCTGTTTCATGATTTCGATCAGGGGCCGCTGCGGCCCGTCGCGCTGCGCCGGCGTCAGGTTGGGGATGGCGAGAAACATCAGCACGATGGCAGCCAGAAGGGCGACAACGATCATGAACAGGAAGGCGCCGGCATAAAGGTGGTTGGCGATCAGGTCCTTGCCCCAGTTGGCGAGGTTTGGACCGAGCAGGCCGGAAAACACGCCGCTCGCCAGAACCAGAGAGATCGCCTTGGCGCGGAACTCCGTTGATGACGCGTCGGCGACCGCGAAGCGATAATGCTGGGCGAATCCAGCGAACAGCCCGAAAGTCAGCCCACCGGCTGAGAGCAGCCAGAAATTCTCCAGAATAACGGCGGAGGTGCAAAGCCCGCCGCTGATCGCTGCTAACACTGTACCGCACAGGAAACCTGTCCTGCGTCCGACACGGCGCATGAACATGGAGGCCGGCATGGCGGCCAGCGCATTGCCGATAATGATCAGCGCTGTGGGTATGGTTACCAGGGCCAGATGGGGCGCGATGGCGAGCCCTACGGCAGGAGACGTCACCATAAAAAGGCCACGCCCGGTGCCGAACAGCATCTGGCACGTCCCAAGGACGAAAACGTTCCGGTAATCGCGTTGCATGTCTGCGGAAGCGCCTCAAGAAATACGCCCCGCCGGGATGGCGAAGGCGCTCGGCCCGGATGGATCATACTCAATCGCCGCGCCTCCGGCAAAACACGCCGTCCTCCGACGGACTCAGACCGGTTTCATCTCCAGCGTGAGGCAATTGCGACCGTCTGTGCGGCGGTAATCGACGACCCGGCACCAGGCCTGGATAATCGGCAGACCCTGACCGCCTTCGACAGGCTCTTGCGTAGTTCGGGGAGGGGGCGAGGCGTCCCTCGGATCGAACGCGACGCCGGAATCCTCGAAATACGCCCTTACCGTCCCTCCGTTTTCAGTAAACCGCCAGCCGATCTCGCTGCCGGAAGATGCATCGCCATGGCGGACGATATTCGTGACGATTTCCTCGACCACGATCAGAAACCGGCGGCGGCATTCTTCCCGCGCGATCGCGGTCGTTCCGAAGGCGGCGGCCGCGTCAACAACCGCTTTCAGCGCAGATTCATCGGCTTTGACGGATCCGTTCGCCGGAAACCGGGAAATTTCCGATATTTGAGGGTCACTGTCGTCAGGCATGGTTGTTATGCTTTGGCGTACTGTCCGGGAGAAACGTCATGTCGATAAGATCCATTGTCATCTTCCTGCTCGTCGCCTGTCTACCCGCGACCGCGTTTTCCGAGATCGCGCGGGTCAAGAAGGTGTCCGGCGACGCGCATATCGAACGGGAAGGGAAGCGCGTTGACGCAAAGCCCGGTGTGACGCTGGAGCAGAAGGACGTGCTGGTCACTGGCGCGAACGGACGGCTGAGCGTGACCTTTATCGACAACACCCGGTTTTCGGCGGGTCCCGACAGCCGGGTGTCGCTCGAAAAATTCGAATTCGATTCGACGACTCATCGCGGTGCGTTCGAATCCCGTGTCGAATGGGGATCTCTGGCGGTCGTTTCCGGGCAGATCGCAAAGGAAAAGCCCGATTCCATGAAACTGTTTACGCCTGAATCGATCCTCGGCGTCCGCGGTACCCGCTTCATCGTGAAGGTCGCAAAATGATGCACAGAATTTTCCTGTCGGTCCTCGCTCTGCTGGCAGTTTCAGCCTGTTCTTCGGACCGTGTCCTGTTGCTTCCCGGCGAGGACGGCGTTCCGTCCGGCGCTGTCGCGGTCCTGAGCCAGACCGGGCAGGCGCGGGCGGTTATCGACAAGGCCTATACAGAAGCGACCATCGGGACGGATGCCATCGATCAGAGTCGTACCGACGCCGCGACGGTCGAACGCGAGCACGGCGCCCTGATCCGGGCGCTGCCGACCGCGCCGCGCAGATTCATTTTCTATTTCCGCGAAGGCACGACGAGCCTGACCGTGAAGTCGCAATCCGAGATCGGCGACCTGTTTGCCGAGGTGAAATCGCGGCCGGGCGCTGACGTTCAGATTGTCGGTCATACCTCGACGCTGGGCTCGTCAAGCGCCAATGACCGGCTGTCGCTCCAGCGGGCGAAACTGATCGCAAAGCTTCTCGTTGAGCGCGGTCTCGATCCGTCTCTGGTGCGTGCCGCCGGTCGGGGCGAACGAGAGCTTCTGATTCCAACAGCGGACGGCGTGCGTAATGCACGCAACCGCAGGGTGGAAATTCTCGTTCGTTAGGAAGTCTGCGTTTCGCCGACATACCGGACGGCCATGACAGTCAGGTCGTCCGACGCGGCGCCGCCGTCCTCGAACGACCGCACGGAAGTGACGACCGCTGAGACGGTAACGTCCGCCGTCTCCGGCAGGTCTATTCCTGCCAGCGTCTCCATCAACCTGTCGTGTCCGAAGAGATTGCCCTCCGGATCGCGGGCTTCCGTTACGCCGTCTGTCGTCATGACCATGATATCGCCAGGCACGAGGGTCGCAGCCTCTACCGGGTAGGGAAAATCGTCCATCACGCAGAGCGGCGGTCCGCCTTCCAGCCGAAGCTGTTCCGGCGGTTCGTTCGCGCGCAGGATAACCGGATCGTCATGACCGGCGTTTACCAGCGCCATCTCTCCGCTATTGAGGTCGATCAGGCCCAGGATGCCGGTGACGAACATGTCGGCGGTGTTCTCGCGAGAGATTTCAAGATTTGCGGTCAGGACGGCATTTTCGAACTCATCGGCCCCGCGCAGCACCGCGCTCCGCGTCAGAGCCTTCGACAGCGCCATGAATAGCGACGCAGGAACCCCCTTGCCGGTGACGTCGCCGATCATGAAGAACAGCCTGTCGCCTTCTACGAGGAAGGCATCGTACAGGTCTCCGCCGATGCTCTGGGCCGGTTCCAGAACAGCCATCAGATCAACCTGCGGCGGCAGTGCCGCAAGCGCTTCGGGTCCCGGCAGCATCCCCATCTGGATCTCCCGGGCGGCCTCCATCTCGCCTGCGATCTTCGCAGACACCACGCGTTCCTCCACCAGGGCATCCCGCAATTCGCGACGCCGCCTGTCCGCTTCCAGAAACATCATGCAAGCCATCGACAGCACCGTGGCACCGCCAACCATCGAGGGCGCGAGCGGGTCGAACAGCATGCCGTGGGCGAGAAAGATCGCAAAACTGCCGGCCATCAGGGCAATCACGCCCAGCCCGCCCGCGACAATGACGTAAATCGGTCTTAGCAGCGGCAGAACGACGATTGCGAGCAGGCCAAGCAATATGGCGACCGCCGCCTCCATATAGTGCGCATGGTGATGGCGCTGCAGCCATTTGCCCGACAGGATGATGTCTACCAGCTGGGCGTGCAGTTCGACGCCGAAAACCTCGCCCGCTGTCGGCGTCGCAACAATGTCCGGCAGCCCGGTCGCGGTCGCGCCGACGAAAACGACGCTTCCCCTGAACGCGGCTTTCGGGGCACTGCCGTCGAGAATCGCGGCAGCCGACACCGTATAGTTGGTCTCGGGCTGTGTTTCCGAAAAATGCAGGCGGACCGCGCCGTCCGGATCGGTCGGGATACGCTGCCTCCCCAAGGTAATCGCAACCAGCCGGTCGCCTTCGGTTTCAAGATGGTAATCGTCCGCATTGGCGGCGACCCGTAGCGTTTCCAGCGCCAGTGTCGGGGTCGGCCGCCCGCCGATTTTCACCAGAAGCGGTACCCGCCGGACGACGCCGTCTTTATCGGGCGATCCGTGCAGCACGGCATGGCCAGCAGCGGCCGCATCGAGTTTCGGCAGATTGGTTCGTACGTTTCCGAAAGACGGAAGCCCATCGGGCGGCGGATGCCCCTTGAACCCGGCCTCTATCGGGATGTTTTTCGGGTGACGTTCGTGGTCGATGTCCTCATCGTGATGGCCGGAGCGGGCGAGAACCACCGGCAGGCGAGAGATCGTTTTTTCGAAAATAGTATCGGGGTGATCGTGGCCGGCAATCGCCTCATGCACGTGATCCGGAAGTCCCGGGTAGGCCTTGCTTAGATTTTCCGGCGCGTGCCGGTCCGGCTCCACGAAAATCATGTCGAACCCGATCGCCAGCGCGCCGCGCGCGTGAATGCCTTGCGTCAGTTCGGCCAGCAGGTGGCGCGGCCATGGCCACTGGCCGTGTTTCTTAAGGCTTTCGTTATCGATCCTGACGATCCGCGCGTGATGTTTATCGATAGCGCGCGGCGCATGAGACTGGAACCGGTCGAACACGCTCTCGCGCAGCGATTCGCTGTCCCAGACCGATGTAAGAGCCAGCGCCAGCGCTGCTGCCGCGAGTCCCGCCAGCCTGACCCGGCCGGCGCTTTTCCGGTCCGGGATGTTCGTTGTGTCGTCCTGGATTTCAGAGCTCGAGTTCGAGTCCGTCATAGGCGCACAGCACCTCCAGCGGCTTATCCGGCCGCATCAGCTCTTCGTAACGGATCGTCTCGTTGAGGATGCCCAGCATTGTCGCGTCGTCGTTGACCGGCTCGTGATGAAACATCGCGAGTCGCCGCGCGCCCGCCCGGTGGCACAGATCGACCGCGGCCACATTGCTCGAATGGCCCCAGTCCTCCTTCATCGTTACGGCGTCGGCGAGCGTGTACATCGTGTCGAAGATGACGACGTCGGCGTTGCGGAAGAACTGTACGAAGGCGATGTCCTCGACCTCGTGGTCCTGCTTGTGTTCCGAATCGGTGCTGTAAACCGCGACCTTTCCGCCGCTCTCGAACCGGTAGCCGTAGGAATCGTTGTCGTGGAACTGGTCGATGAGCTGGACCTTGCAGCCGGCGATGTCATAGGTCTCGCCGGGTTTCAGGGTATGAAAGTTAAAGGTCGCATTGAGCGCGTCGAACGGTACCGGAAAGTAGATCTGTTCCTACTGGCGACGCAGGGCGGTTTCCATCTCTTCGTGGCCGCCATACACATTGATCGTCACCCCGGGCACGAAGGCCGGTCCGAAAAACGGGAACCCCATGATGTGGTCCCAGTGCAAGTGCGACATGAAAAAATTGAAGACCTTGGGCTTGCCTTCTCCCATGCGGCGGAACGAGTCGATGCCAAGGCGCCGCAGGCCGGAGCCCATATCGCAGACGATGAACTCATCGCCCGCGCCTTCGATCTCGACGCAGGAACTGTCGCCGCCATAGGTTCCGCGCTCGGCGAAATTCATTTCCTCGTCGACGAAACGCGCGGCCTCGTCTTCGCTGTCGAAAGAGCGGCCATTCGCCTTCAGGACCGCCTGGATGATTTTCTCGCGAACGGCTTCCGCGCGGAGTGGTGTCGGCAGCGATCCCCTCGTGCCCCAGAAACGTACAAGCATGGTGTCTCCGTGAGCCCCTTAAGCCGACAGCGCCGCGTCGACGCTGTCATGAACCTTGAACAGCCGGTCGAAACGGGTGATCTGAAAAATTTCGGTCATCGTTTCGTTGAGGCACGCCATCGAAATGGCAACCGATTTCTCCTTGCCGATCTTTTGCGCCCGGGTCAGCGCCCGCAGCCCCACGCTCGACATGAAAGCGACATCGGTGAAATCGATAACAAGGTCTCCGCCCGCTTCGGCGGCCTCGTCGATCGCGGCGGACAGGTGGTCGAAGAACAGCCCGGAGGACTCGTGATCGACCGACCCTGTGGGCAGTCCCACCACGTTGTTGCCTTGCCGTTCGATTCGCCAGTCCATAGTGCCGGTCTCCAATGTTCAGTCGGCACACACTAGCGGTACTGGTGGCCAGCGGCAAACCGAGAGTGGGAAAATTCACACAGAAGAAAAGACCGTTTCGGCGCTTGCAATGTCCGTCTCGCTGGACGAGGAGAGCTCCGCTGCCGTTTCCCGCAAATGCCGTGCGACGTCCTGCGGCGTATAGGGGCGGCCCAGGGTGCGGAACTGATAGCCGAGCCCGAAACAGTGCCGGAACTGACCCCGGTCGAGGCCGAGAATTTCGCTGCGGCCTTCTTCCGCTGTTTCCATCTCCCGGGTCCAGACGGCGTCGTTGTCGCTTTCGTCGTCGCTCTTGTCGGCGCGCGGAAACAGTCCGATCTGTTCGCCCCAGCCCCAGGCGCAATGCACGGTGCCGCAGCTGTGATGCACGGTGCGCATGTCCAGCAGGCCGGCGTCGAGATCGTCCATGAAATCCGCCAGCGCAAGGAGCCGCTCCGCCGCCGTCGTGGGGCTCGGTGCGATATCGAAATCCCTGGGCATCGCGAGCCTATCCCCGCGGGCGCATGACGTCGGAGAAGAAATCGTTGCCCTTGTCGTCGACCACGACGAAGGCGGGAAAGTCCTCGACCTCGATGCGCCATACGGCTTCCATGCCGAACTCCTCATAATCGATGCATTCGACCTTGCGGATGCAGTCCTGTGCGAGCCGCGCCGCCGGACCGCCGATGGAGCCGAGATAGAAGCCGCCATGCTGCTTGCAGGCATCCGTCACCTGCTGCGACCGGTTGCCCTTGGCCAGCATGATGTGGCTGCCGCCCTTCGCCTGGAAATCGGCGACGTAGGAATCCATCCGGCCAGCCGTGGTGGGGCCGAACGAGCCGGAGGCGAACCCGGTCGGCGTTTTGGCCGGCCCGGCGTAATAGATCGGATGGTTGCGGAAATATTCCGGCATGGCCTCGCCCCTGGCGAGCCGTTCGGAGACTTTCAGATGCACCAGGTCGCGGGCGACGATCATCGGGCCGGTCAGCGACAGCCTCGTCTTGACCGGGTAATGCGACAGTGTCTTGCGCATGTCGTCCATCGACTGCGTCAGGTCGATGCTGACCACCTCGCCGCCGAGCGATCCTTCGGGAATGTCCGGCATGTACTGCGCGGGGTTGGTTTCCAGCCGTTCGAGGAAAATGCCGTCGCGGGTGATCTTGCCGTAGGCCTGCCGGTCGGCGGAGCAGGAGACGCCGATGCCGATCGGCAGCGACGCGCCGTGCCGCGGCAGGCGGACGACCCGGCCGTCGTGGCAGAAATACTTGCCGCCGAACTGCGCGCCGATCCCCATCTCTCGCGTGGTGGCGAGAATCGCCTGCTCCATCTCCAGGTCGCGGAATGCCTGGCCGTACTCGTTGCCCTGGGTCGGCAAATTGTCGAGATAGCGGATGCTGGCGAGCTTGACGGTCTTGAGGTTCATCTCCGCCGAGGTGCCGCCGATGACGATGGCGAGATGGTAGGGCGGACAGGCGGCGGTGCCCAGCATGCGGATCTGGTCTTCGAGGAAAGGAGGCAGCCGGTCGGGTGACAGCGCCGACGGCGTCTGCTGGTACAGATACGATTTGTTAGCCGAGCCGCCGCCCTTGGCGATGAACACGAACTTGTAGCTCTCGCCGTCGGTCGAATAGAGGTCGATCTGCGCCGGCAGGTTATCGCCGGTGTTTTTCTCCTCGTACATCGAGAGCGGCGCGAGCTGGGAATAGCGCAGATTGTCCTTCAGGTATGTCTGGCGCACGCCCGCCGAGATAGCGGCCTCGTCGCCGCCATCGGTCCAGACGCGCTGGCCCTTCTTGCCCATGATAATTGCGGTGCCGGTATCCTGGCACATCGGCAGCACGCCGCCGGCGGCGATGTTGGCGTTCTTCAGCAGGTCCCAGGCGACGAAATGGTCGTTGGGCGACGCGTCCCTGTCGTCGAGGATCGAGGCGAGCTGCTTCAGATGGCCGGGCCGCAGGAAATGCGCGATGTCGTGGAACCCCTGGGCGGTGAGTTTCGTAATGCCTTCGCTTTCGATCACCAGCACGTCTTCGCCGCGGAATTTCTCGATCCCGACATGGTCGGTCGTGACCGGTCGATACTCGGTCGTCGTGTCCTCGCCGAGCGGAAACAGTTCGTGAAACGGGAGTTCGGCCATGATCAAGGAGCCTTCTGCTGTCGGTTGTCTCTTGCGTGTCGAAAGCGGCGGTCCGCGCGGGCGGCGCCTATTTTTTGCGGAAACTGTCGAGCGCGACGACCGTGCCGGTATCGTCTTCCGGTATGTCGGTTTCAGCCGCCCCGGAGTCCGGCGGCGCGTCGTCCTGCTGTTCCCGCAGGGTGTCTTCGCCGTCCGCGAAATCCTGCGGGCGCTCTCCGTTTTCGCCGCCGTCCTGCGACCCCTCTTCGCCGCCGAACTGCAGCCCGAACTTGACGGACGGGTCGACGAAGGAGGTCATTGCCGCGAACGGAATAACCAGCCTCTCGCGCCTGCCGCCGAAGCTCAGCGTGACCGCGAAATATTCGTCGGTGATTTCGAGATCCCAGAACTGGTGTTCGAGGACGACGGTCATCTCTTCGGGGTACTGCGCGGCGATGCTGTCGGCGATGGAAACGCCGTCATCCTGCGTACGGAAAGTGATGTAGAAATGATGCTGCCCGGGCAGCCCGGTCTCCGCGACGTGCAGCAGCGCATTGCGCACGACGCTCCGCATCGCGTTCTCGACAAGCTTGGGATATTCGATCAGGTCTTCTGACATGAAACCGTTTTAGAGGGTTTGGCCGCCTTGTGCCAGTGGGGCGCTAACGGCGCGGTTCCCTGGGATGAAGCCCGGGATGAAACGGGTCCGGGTTAGTGGGGGGCTTCTGTTGCTAGGTGCCCCCCGGACCCCGAAGATTATGCTGCTAGAGCATTACCCTCATGTGCAAAGTTATCGTTTGCATCTGTAGATCGGCCCGATAACGGCGGTACCATGCCGAGCAAAAAACCTGTCTTTAGACGCGCGTCGATCCTGTTTCGCCCCCGCAAATCCTCCCCGGGGCGCGGTGTCGCCAGGGAGAGGAAGATTGGTGGAGGCGCCGGGTACCGCCCCCGGGTCCGCATCGCTTATTGCACAGGCCGTTTATCGCCATAGTCGGTTGCCCGACACTTCCAATATAGGGCGATTCGGTCCTAATTTAAAGTATATCGTCCAGAAGACGGGACCGCCGGATGCAGCAATATCTCGACCTGATGCGCCATGTGATGGAGAACGGCGCGGTAAAGGAGGACCGTACCGGCACCGGGACGCGCAGCATCTTCGGCCACCAGATGCGGTTCGACCTTTCGGACGGATTCCCGCTGGTCACCACCAAGAAGCTGCATCTGAAATCGATCATCCATGAGCTGCTCTGGTTCCTGCAGGGCAGCACCAATATCGCCTATCTGAAGGAGAACGGCGTCCGGATCTGGGACGAATGGGCCGACGAGAACGGTGAGCTCGGCCCGGTCTACGGCGCGCAGTGGCGGTCCTGGCCGACGCCGGACGGGCGCCATATCGACCAGATCGCCCAGCTGGTGGAACAGATCAGGACCAACCCGTCGTCGCGGCGCCATATCGTCAGCGCCTGGAACGTGGCCGATGTCGACAACATGGCGCTGCCGCCCTGTCACTGCCTGTTCCAGTTTTATGTCGCGGACGGCGCGCTGTCCTGCCAGCTCTACCAGCGGAGCGCAGACATCTTCCTCGGCGTACCGTTCAACATTGCGTCCTATGCGCTGCTGACCATGATGATGGCGCAGGTGACCGGGCTGCGCCCCGGCGATTTCGTCCATACGTTCGGCGACGCGCATCTCTATTCGAACCATATGGATCAGGCGCGCGAACAGTTATCGCGCGATCCCAGGCCGCTGCCGGAGATGCTGATCAATCCGAAGGTCGACGATCTGTTTGCCTTCCGGTACGAGGATTTCGTCCTCGAAAACTACAACCCGCACCCGCATATCGCCGCAGCGGTGGCCGTGTAATGTCGAGCGGCGCCAGCCCACTCCCCCACCCGGCCACCCCGAACGACTTTGGCGAGAGTATCCTGCTGGGGGGCCGGGTGGGGGAGTGGGCCCAGATCGTCCAAAGGGCGATGCCGCGCGAGCGGCTCTGAAATGTTCCTGAGTATCATCGTCGCGGTCGCCGATAATGGCGTCATCGGGCGGGATAACGATCTTCCCTGGCGGCTTCCGGCCGACCTGAAGCATTTCAGGGCGCTAACCATGGGCAAGCCGATGATCATGGGGCGGAAGACCTGGGACTCCATCGGTCGCCCATTGCCCGGACGGATCAGCATCGTCCTGACGCGCGATCCGGAATTTTCAGCAGACGGCGCCTTGGTGGCGCACGATGCGGCGGAGGCGAGGGCGCTTGCCGGGAAGGCCGCAGCCGATCTGAGCGCGGACGAGATCATGGTAATCGGGGGCGCCGGCATCTATCGCCTGTTCCTGCCCGAAGCCGACCGGATACATCTCACCGAAGTTCATATGGATGCCGAGGGCGATACGGTGCTCCCGGACATCAGCGCCGAAGACTGGGGTGAGACGGCGCGCGAAAAACACGAGGCTGGCGAGAAGGACCCGTGCGGTTACAGTTTCGTAACGCTGGAACGCAAATCTTCCTGACCGGAAATAAAATGCCTGCCCGGCCGGTTTTCGCCAATTTTTCCTTGTGATATCCGCGCGCCGTTCACACATATGTGATGAGGGACGGGCCCGTCGCCTCCTGACGAAAATCCATCGAAAGGGGACGACATGATTACCAGGATTATCGTGCCGACGGACGGGTCGGATCACGCCGCCAAGGCTTGCGAGCTTGCCGGCGATATTGCGGCGAAATACGACGCCGAAGTCACCATTCTGCATGTCCTGATGTCGGACGCGTCTATCGACCAGCTTCAGGCTGTCGCCGAGACCTATGGCGCGGATGACGACGTAAAGGCAGAGATCAGGGAACTGGTCGATCTGCCCCTGGAGGCGGTGGCCTATGGCGGCGATACGGTGCCGGTCATGACCCTCGTCCCGCAGAGCCTGCTCATGAAGATCGGGCAGCTGATAACAGCCGGCGCCAGGGAGCTGGTTTCCGGCAAGGGCGTCGAGACGATTTCGGTGCAGATCGTCGGCGGTCGCCCTGCCGATGCGATCATCGAGGCGGCCGAACGCAACGGGTGTGACATGATCGTCATGGGCAGCCGCGGCTTCGGCGACCTCAAGGGGCTGTTCATGGGCAGCGTATCCCACAAGGTCAGCAACCTGTCCGAAATTACCTGTGTAACGGTAAAATAGAAGAGCGTCCGCGCCGGGTAACGACTATCCGGCGCGGGGGACTCTGAACGTATTCTTTCCCCGTACTTTTCCCCGTACTTTTCTGGGCCCCCACGATCTGTTAACAATTTACCCCGATTTTCGGATTGCCGAACCTTTTTCGATTCCGGGCAATCGGTTTGGGGGCAATGAAAAAAGCGCTCGTCGGATTGATCGTCGCATTCTCGGTCGTTGGCGCGCTGCTGACGGGCGCATCGCCCGCCGGCGCGCGCGACAGCCAGCAGGCCATGCTGACGCCCTTCAAGGTCGATCGTGTCGTCGTGCTGAAATCCGAGCGCAAGCTGGTGCTGATGGCCGGCGATTTCGTGCTCAGGGTCTACGATGTCGCGCTGGGACGCTACCCGAGGGGGCACAAGCGGAAGCAGGGCGATTCACGTACGCCGGAAGGCGAGTACACGCTCGATTTCAAGCTGCTCGATTCCGCGTTCCACAAGGCGATCCGTATTTCCTATCCCAACGCGGAGGACCGCGCGCGCGCCGAGGCGGCAGGCGTCGACCCCGGCGACAGGATCATGATCCACGGCCTCCCCAACAAGGTGTCCGCGGCGCGCGTAGGCCATCCGTCGATTGACTGGACCCAAGGCTGCATCGCCGTGACCAACGAGGAAATCGACGAAATCTGGAAGATGGTCAACGTCGGCACGCCGATCGAAATCCATCCCTGACCGCTTCGGCGCCGAACGTCTGGCCGCACTGGCGGCGCGCGCCGTTCGCTACTATCCTTCCTTTACAGGGATATACCGAAGGAGAAGCGCCATGAGCCGCGTAAAGCCTCTGTCGACCGACCAGATTCCCGACCTGATGGATGTGTTCGATCCAGTGATCGAACGGATGGGGTTCATTCCCAACTCGCAGCTCGTCATGGCTTACAAGCCGGACCTTCTGCGCGCTTTCGTCGGGCTCGGAAAAGCCATCTTCAAGCAGGAGGAGGGCTCGATCTCCCCCCAGCTCAAGAGCCTGATCGGCAACATGGCCTCGCAGAGCGCCGGCTGCATGTACTGCGCCGCGCATACCGCCAGCAATTCCAGCCGGGCCGGCGTGGAGGACGAAAAGATTGTCGCCATGTGGGCGTTCGAGACCAGCGACCTGTTCACGGATGCCGAACGCGCGGCATTGCGGTTTGCCCAGGCTGCGGCCCAGGTGCCGAACATGACGACGGAGGAGGATTTTGCCGAACTGCGCAGGCATTTCACCGAATTCCAGATCGTCGAGATCATGAGCGTGATCTCCTATTTCGGATATCTGAACCGCTGGAATGACACCATGGCGACCGCGCTCGAGGACGAACCTGTCGAGTACGCCGAGGAAACGCTCGCCGATACCGGCTGGCAGGCCGGCAAGCACGTCGCGTAACCGATTAATCGAGGGAGAAAAAAAGATGCCCAAGCTGAGACATATCGCCATCGCCGCGAAGGACCTGCAGGAAACCGCCAAATTCTACGAGGAAGCCTTCGGTATGCAGCGGGTGCGCGAATCAAATGTCGCCGTAATGATGTCGGACGGCGTTGTGTCGCTTGCGATTCTGGACCTGAACAAGAACAACAACGCGCCCGATGAGCGCGGCAACGACTATGTCGGGCTGCACCATATGGGCTTCATGGTCGACGACGTACCCGAAGCGGCCGGTTCGGTGGAAGGAGCCGGCGGCGAATATTTCGGTCAGATCAAGAATGTGGGGGCGGGCGCCGATTTCGAGCGCAAGTACCGCGATCCCAACGGCGTCGTCATCGACGTGACCGGCCCGGAACACGTCGCCTCAAGCTGGAAGGTGCCGTTCGAAAGCGACTCGTGACTGTTTGCCGCTAGCGCGGCATCGCACCAGCCCTCTCCCCCACCCGGCCACCCACGAGAGTATCCTGATGGGTGGTCGGGTGGGGGAGAGGGCTGGCACAGACCTAATTCAACTCCGAAAATAAACACCGGTCTCGTCCACCGCGCCGTCGCACTGCGCACGGTTAGTTTCGACCATATGCTCCAGATGGGCGACGACGGAGCGCGAGGCGGCTCCATGCATCTTTGCCGGAAGGTGCCTGTATAGCCGCCCGACGATCTCCGGCACGGTACGGAGGCCCTTGTCGAGACAATCGGCGATCTGGCCTTCGCGAATGCGGCGGTGGCTGCGATAGGCGCGGGTGAACGGGAACGGGTCCTCGATTTCCGGCCCGTGCGCCGGGACGAACATGGTTTCGGTACGCGCCAGGCATACTTCCAGGCTGTTGAAATATTCCTTCATGTTGCCGTCGGGCGGCGAGACCACCGTCGTATTCCAGCCCATGATGTGATCGCCTGTGAACAGGATGTTCTCCTCCTTCAGCGCGAAGCACATATGGTTCGACATATGGCCCGGCGTGTGGACCGCTTCCAGCGTCCAGCCGTCGCCCTCGATCAGGTCGCCGTCATGGATTTCGGTGTCGGGTGCGAAATCGTACTGGATCGATTCCTGGGTGCGCGCGCCCGGGTCTATCGGTTTCGGGATCGCGCCCATGATTTCGCCGTCGACCAGGTCCCGCAGGGGCGCGGCCCCTGGAGAATGATCGTTATGGGTATGGGTAACGACGATGCGCTCCACCGTTTCGCCTTTCAGCGCCGCGGCCAGCGCCCCGACATGCTCTTCCAGCATCGGGCCGGGATCGATCACCGCCACCTTCCCGTGCCCGACGATAAAGGTGTTGGTGCCGTGAAAGGTGAAGCCGCTCGGGTTTCGGGCGACGATGCGGCGAACCATCGGCGTAACCTCATGGGCGACGCCGTAATCGAATTCCATTTCCTTGCGGAAACGGATGGCGGCTTCAGTCATTGATCGTCACTCGATGATGATTTCGGGACCGGCGCCCGCGCCGGCTTTGAGTTTGGGGATCAGCGCGTCGGCGATTTTCCGGTAGGCGGCGGCGTGCGGGCCGTCAGGATCGGCGGCGACGACGGGCATGCCGGAATCGGCGGCTTCGCGGATCGCCATCTCCAGAGGCACCTCGCCGAGGAAATCGACGCCCATCGCCTCGGCCGCTTTCCGTGCCCCGCCATGGGCGAAGATGTCGGACCGCTCGCCGCAGTTCGGGCAGACGAAATAGCTCATGTTCTCGACGATGCCGTATACCGGCACCTCGACCTTGTGGAACATGTTGAGCCCCTTCCGTGCATCCAGCAGCGCGAGGTCCTGCGGGGTGGAGACGATCACCGCGCCCGCGAGCGCCACGCGTTGCGCCATGGTGAGCTGTGCATCGCCCGTACCCGGCGGCATATCAACCACCAGCACGTCGAGATTGCCCCACTGTACGTCGCGCATCATCTGTTCCAGAGCGCCCATTACCATCGGGCCGCGCCAGATCATCGGCGAATCCGCTTCCACCATGAATCCGATCGACATGCACTGAAGGCCGAACCGTTCGATGGGAAGCAGCGTCTTGCCGTCCGGCGATTGCGGTTTGTCGGTGATGCCGAGCAGCATCGGCAGGGACGGGCCGTATATGTCGGCATCCAGAATGCCGGTGACCAGCCCCCGCTGCGCGAAGGCCAGAGCCAGATTGACCGCGGTCGTCGATTTGCCGACGCCGCCCTTGCCGGAGGCGACCGCTATGACGGCGCTGACCTGTTCCAGCAACTTGGCCGGCGGTTGCGCCTGGCCCCCTGCGTGTCCGCCCGGATGAGCGCCGGGCGGCGATTGTCCCGGGGACTGCCGAGGCGGTTGGGCTTGCTGTGTCTGTTGGGGCGGGGCCTCGCGCTCCGCCGTCAGCACGGCCGTGACTGAAAGCACGCCGTCGATTTCCTGAACGGCCTTTTCGGCGTCCTTGCGGACGATTTCCATCACGTCGGCCCGCTCGGGATCAATTTCGAGCGCGAAGCCGACATTGCCGTTGCGAATGACGACGCCTGAGACCATGCCCAGGCTGACGACGTCGGTGCCTTCGTCCTGGACGATTACATCTCCAAGCGCGTCGAGGATCTGTTCTTCGGTCGGTCCTGCCATAATCTATTGAAATCTTTCGTAAATGCGGAAAAAGCCCGAACTGAATTCCGGGTGACTCATTGCGTTGTCAGGCGCGCTACCATATATACCCCACAGGTCCGGCGGCAAGGTCCGGCCCGGTGTATAATGGAAACAGGTGCGCAATCATGCCGTGGCAACAGCAAGGCGGAAGTGGTGGCGGGGGCGGCGGCCCCTGGGGCAGCGGCCCGACCGGTGGCGGAAGCGGCGGACGGGGCGGACCCCAGCCGCCCGATTTCGACGAGTTGCTGAGAAAAGGGCAGGAACGGTTCAAGGGCATGATGCCCGGCGGACTCGGCGTAAAGGGAATAGTCCTGATCGCCCTCGTTCTGTTCGGTATGTGGCTGTTCAGCGGCGTCTATCGGGTCGAGCCCGGCGAGCAGGGCGTCGAGCTGCTGTTCGGCAAGGCGAATGAGGCGCCAACCGGTCCAGGACTGCATTTCTGGTTCCCGACTCCGATCGGTTCCGTCGAGCGCCGCAATGTCGACAAGACAAACACGCTCAGCATCGGGTTCCGGAGCGTCGGCGGAGTCGGCCATAACGCGACTGTCCGCGACGTGTCGGAAGAAAGCCTGATGGTGACCGGCGATCAGAACATCATCGATATCGACTTCGTGGTTCAGTATCGCATCAAGAATCTCCACGATTTTCTGTTCAAGATTCGCGAGCCCGAAGCGACCGCAAAGCTGGCGGCGGAAAGCGCGATTCGCGAAGTCGTCGGTCAGACGTCTCTGGAAGACGCCCTCGCGAAGGAACGGCAGCGGGTGGAAGACAGGACCAAGACCCTGCTCCAGACTATCCTTGATTCCTACGGTGCCGGCATCTTCGTCAGCGAGGTGAAGATGCAGAAGGTCGATCCGCCGCAGCCGGTGATCGATGCGTTCAACGATGTGCAGCGCGCCCGGCAGGACAAGGAACGACAGCAGAACGAGGCCGAAGCCTACAGCAACGACATCGTGCCGAAGGCCAAGGGTGAAGCGCAGCGGATGATCCAGGAGGCGACAGCCTACCGCGAACGGCTCATCAAGGAAGCGGACGGTGAGGCCAAGCGGTTCCTGTCGGTCTACGAGGCCTATAAGGGCGGCGTCGACGTCACCACCAAGCGGCTCTATCTGGAGCGGATGCAGGACGTGTTGCGCAATGCCAACAAGATCATCATCGACAAGAGCGCAGGCGGTTCGGGCGTTGTGCCGTACCTGCCGCTGAACGAACTGCAAAAGCGCACCGGCGATGCGCCGCCGACCGCGACCCGCAGTGGCAACGCCACACCTGGAGGACGCTGATATGAACAGGCTTATTCTGGTTATTACCGGCATCGTCGTCCTGATCGGGGGCATCGTCGCGTTTGACGGCGTCTTCGTCGTTCACCAGAAGGAACAGGCCATCGTGCTCCAGTTCGGCCGCTACGTCCGGACCGAGAACGAACCCGGCCTCAAGTTCAAGGTTCCCGTGACGCAGAGCGTCGAATTTTTCGAGAAACGTATTCTCGATCTCGATCCGCCTGCCCAGGAAGTCATTCTGGCGGACCAGAAACGCGTCAATGTCGATGCGTTCGTGCGCTACCGCATCAAGGACCCGATCGAGTTCAAGCGGAAGGCCCTTAACCAGGCCAACTTCGACCAGGTGTTCGGCGGCCAGCTCAACGCCGCGGTCCGCGCGGAGGTCGGCCGGTCGCTGCTGGGCGATATGCTGTCGGAGCGTCGCGACGACATCATGAGCCGTATCACCCAGCGGCTGAAACAGCAGGCGCCCGATTTCGGTATCGAGGTCGTGGACGTGCGTATCGGCCGTACCGACCTGCCGCAGACCACCAGCCAGTCGGTCTATAACAGGATGCGCTCGCAGCGTGTCGCGCAGGCGGCCCAGCTTCGCGCCGAGGGTGCCGAGATCAAGGCGCGCATCCAGGCCGAGGCCGATCG
>Ga0255776_10001496_pt1 | contig 26546 bp, 25 predicted proteins | sample 071ome_19_FD_179974 | JGI IMG/M metagenome (GOLD analysis project Ga0255776, IMG submission 179974) | Coastal salt marsh microbial communities from the Groves Creek Marsh, Skidaway Island, Georgia - 071413AT metaG (version 2) | ecosystem: Environmental > Aquatic > Marine > Intertidal zone >... | reverse complement strand
GAAACGCTCTGCCCATCGGATCTACTCTTAACTGATTAATTCATTTCGAAATACAAATAAAGCGGAATATTCTAATCCTTATCGGACTCAGGTTTCCAGACCTTTTTATTCGTGTTACCCCAAGGTCCTTCTTTCATTTCCAGAAAAAGGGCCTCGACTTTCGATCGTGCCCATGGCGTACGACGCAGAAATTTTAAACTGGACTTAATACTTGGGTCTTTTTTGAAGCAATTGATATCAATGCGATCTGCCAACCCTTCCCAACCGTAGCGTTCTTCCAACTCAATCAGTATGTTCTCCAACGTCATGCCATGCATGGGATCGTTTGAAAAGTTGGGCATTGATAACTCCTGTGCTTTATCTCGTTCATCAAGACAGCAGAGTATAATCGATTAACAACACAGGGTCTTAACTATGACCTGTTAAATTCGAATAAAAACCAAAAGCGGCATTTGATATGCCGCTTTCAGGTACTTGGCTAAATGTTTCTCACCCTACCAAGGGTGCATAGCCAGTTTACTTATGTTGCTTAAACGCTTCATTTTCATGTTTGACAATGTAGCCAATCAATCCAGCGACAATACCCGTTACGCCCAGTGCAAAGAGCACCAAAGCAGCTGGGTTATCAGCAAAAGTAAAATACGCAGCTACATTTTCCCAAGTCGTGATAGATGAACCCATGATTATGCTCCTTGTGGTGTTAGTTGATCATCAGAATTGTCATGAGGACCGGCCAGTTTGTTCGGCACTTCACTTTCAGCAGTAGCCGGTACATTAGCTTCCGGATAAGGTTTAGCCAGGATTTCAACTTCATCAATACCGATGTCTTCACAGGCTTCCGATACACGAAGCATATTCAGTTTCTTAAGTAAGAACGAAATACCATAACCCGGAATGAAACCAAGCAATGCCATAATAACTGCGGCCGTAGCTTGACCTGCAAACGTGATCTCAGGCGCACCATTGACATTAGGCGTGCCACCCGCGAATACACCCACTAGAGCAACAGCGACCATACCGGTAAAACCGTGCACAGCAACGGCACCAACCGCATCATCAATACCCATTTTTTCCAGGAACTTGGCAAACTTCACAGCAGCCAGTCCCATAACAACGGCAATGATAAAGGCCAGACTTGGGCTGTACAGATCAAGACCGGCAGCCACAGAGATGATGCCAACAAGGCCACCAGACATCGTCCAGAATGGATCACGAGTTGCGATGTAACAGCCAATAATACCGCCAGCGAAGCCCATCAGTGTATTAAACGCGAAGGCGGATAAATTGGTTGGCGTGTTGTAGATGGTGGTCCACCCTGTGTCACCGCCATTGAAAATGATGCAGCCACCAAGGAATCCAAAGAACCCGAAGATAATCATCATCAACCCAATCAAGGTCATAGGCAGACTGTGCGGAGATATCGTCTGTGCAACGCCATTAATAAATTTGCCTTTACGAGCCCCTAAATTAATCAGCACGCCCAAAGTAAAGAAGCCAGCTACTGCGTGAACCACCCCTGACGCACCCACGTCGTGGTAGCCAAGATCGGTTAATAACCAACCGTCCGGATGCCATCCCCAGGCACCAGCAAGAATCCAGATAGCACTGCCCAAGAACACGGTTAGAATCAGGAAGGCACTGACTCGAATCCGTTCTATCACCGCACCCGACAAGATTGAACCTGTGGTCGCACCAAACAGCGCAAAGGCCGCCCAGAAGATCCCGGTTCCCATATCCTGCACATCAGGCCCCATGCTCTGTGACCAAGGTAATGCGGCTGCCGCATCCACCGGTACAAAACCATTCGGGAAGGCGTTGTAAATCCACCAGCCAAACAAATAAAAGGTTGGGATAATGACGGCTAACGCCAGAATATTTTTGATGCCGGCAGCCAAGGCATTTTTACTTCGCGAGGCCCCCATTTCATAAGCCAGAAACCCGGCATGGATCATCATCATGATGGCGGTACACCACCAGTAGAACACCTCGACATTCATTGCCTGGTGCATTTCGAAAGTCGCCTGCTGCGTTTGTAGCGCAGCCTGTAACGACTCTAACGTCACTGTGTCAGACATAGTGCTTTCCTTTTGCTAGTTGTTGTAGAGATAAACTGTTAATCACTCACTAAGAAGTTTTCAGTAGCTGCGGTCTTATCGCCGCTCACCAGTGTGAGGTCGCCCTCTTCGGTGCGATCCTTTAAATTGACCCCGGATAGTTTGAGGTTTCGGGATTCCTTCAATAAATACATTAATTTTCTAACCGCTTCTGAATAGTCCATGCCGCCTTGTCGCACATTGGAAATACAGTTTCTGGAAGCATCGGTTAGCCCTACTTTGGGATTCCAGGTCATATAGAGGCCAAGACTGTCAGGCGAACTCAGACCCGGTCGTTCTCCCACCAGAAGAAGTACACATCGGGCGTTAAGCAATTCACCCACTTCATCACCGATAGCGACCCGTGCTTGTTTGACTAACGTGATGGGCGCCAGCTGCCAGGATTGATCATCTTTCGATAACGCCTGATAAAGCAGTGACAAAAAAGGCGCGGTGTTTTGCTGAATGGCCAATGAAGACAAACCATCAGCCACCACCACCGCTAAATCGAAAGAGTTTAATGCGCCACTTGAAGCGCCCACGTTGGAACTCGAATTAAGCTGCAAGTTGAGTTGTTTGAGTAATTGAGCTGATTCATCGTTTAAGCGACGTCCCAAATCAGGCCGCTGCAAATATTCGGAGCGATCATTGGCTTGACTGTGCAACTGCAAAAGATCACTGGAACCCGGTAGGACACCTTGATCCTTTAGATCATGAATCACCCCTTCCGTATCTAACGGTAAATGCACCGCATCCTGCGCTTGTGCATGAGCCAGCTGAAACGCTAAAAGATGTTGAGTAGGAATGCTCACACCTGCACGACCTAAACCAATACGTGCATCCGTAAAATCGTTGAGTTTCCGCCATGGATTTTCAATGACATTCTTCATACTCATCCCCCAGACACATTCAGCAAAGGCTTGGCAAAGGCTGCTGGAAGCTGATCATTAAGGCGATATTGCTCCACATCTGAAAAAATCTGCGTTTCAGCCAACCACTGTTCAAACTCTGGTGCGGGTTTAAGGCCTAATACACGACGGGCATAAAGTGCATCGTGAAAAGAAGTCGTCTGATAGTTCAGCATAATGTCGTCTGAGCCAGGTATGCCCATGATGAAAGTACAGCCCGCCACGCCCAACAGCGTAAGTAGATTGTCCATATCATTCTGATCCGCTTGCGCGTGATTGGTGTAACAGACATCACATCCCATCGGTACACCCAGCAACTTGCCGCAAAAGTGATCTTCCAAACCGGCACGAATGATCTCTTTACCGTCAAACAGATATTCAGGGCCAATGAACCCGACAACGGTATTCACCAATAGAGGATTAAATTTTCTGGCCACGGCATAAGCCCGCGCCTCACAGGTTTGTTGATCAAGACAATGATTGGCATTTGCAGAAAGAGAACTGCCCTGCCCGGTTTCAAAGTACATGACGTTATTACCAACCGAGCCACGATTGAGAGAACGTGCAGCGTCGTTCGCTTCGCTCAATGTATTCAGGTTAAAACCAAAACTCGTATTGGTCGCTTCAGTCCCACCAATGGATTGAAATACCAAATCCACAGGCGCGCCCTGTTCAATGGCCTCCATGGTATTCGTCACATGAGTAAGAACGCAGGACTGGGTAGGAATCTGATATTTCTGAATCACCTCATCCATCAAGCACATTAGCTTGGTGGCCTGAGCAACATTATCCGTAGCGGGATTAATGCCTAACACCGCATCGCCATTACCGTACAACAATCCATCCAGTAAGCTGGCTGCAATGCCCGTTACATCGTCTGTTGGATGATTGGGCTGAAGCCGGGTTGAAAAACGACCTTCCAGTCCGATGGTATTTCTGAAAGCCGTAACCACACGACACTTTTGCGCAACCATAATCAGATCCTGATTACGCATTAACTTACTGACGGCGGCCGCCATCTCAGGTGTGATACCGTTTCGAACGTCTGCAAGCACCTGCGAGGTAACGTCATCGCTCAATAACCAATTACGAAAATCACCTACTGTCAGATGTGAAATGGCACCAAAGGCTGCATTGTCATGATCATCAATGATCAACCGAGTCACTTCATCTGCTTCATATGGGATGAGTGCCTCATTCAAAAAATTCTTTAACGGCACGTCAGCAAGCGCCATCTGTGCAATGGCTCTCTCTTCTGCTGATTGAGCGGCAACTCCGGCTAAACGATCGCCTGATCTTGCAGGTGTGGCCTTTGCCATCAGCTCTGCAAGACTAGAGAACTGGATCGTCCGACTGCCCAGAGTAAATCGATAATGACTCATACATTAACCTCGTAAACTCGCTTATCTATTCCTGATGCAACGCCCTAAATCGGAATAGCTTTTGCTGTTTACAAAGGTATCAATAAGCACAAAGTGACGTTATCGAATTTTGGCAAAGACAAAAACCTCTTTATTAAACAACCATTTAGTCAACTAATTTGCCAAAAATCGATATTCAATTGTTTAGGATGAAGCCCCGAATGAAACCAACATGGATAGCCAACGCACCAAAGAAAACCATTCAGCCAACTGTCAGAGAGGCACATGATGCAGATGAGCACGCCCAGAATCTGACCAATTGGCAACAACAGTACGATCAAGTCAGCGGTGGAGAATTCTATGGCAGCCTGGTTGAATTACCGTTCGATGAGTTACAGGTATTCAAAGAACATACAAGTCATGCCTTGAGACAAAAGTGCAATGTATGGTCTGACGCTATCTGGTTTGGTTTACCAGAAAATGGTCACAAGGTAAGTCGAATTAATGGATTGGAAATTAAAGATGAACACCTCATGTGTCGTCCTGGAGACACCGAGTTTGAACTCATAACGCCACAAGATTTCAATATCTTTGGCATTGTGATGCCACATCAGGCCTTACACAAGATGTCTGAGATTCAGGAGATTAGTCTTAACTGGCAAGATCTCATGGAACAAGGCCGACTGACGGTTCCTGGCAAAACCTTATATCACATCCGCTATCTGCTCGATCGGATATTAGTTTCAGGTAACACTGCCCCACCGAATAAAGTAATCACCGACATGGTCATGATGTCTGTGTTGGAAGTACTCAAACAAAAGACCAGTGAAATGAAAGTAGCACCCAGTTTTCAGCGACGAAAAGCTGTGGTTGATCGTGTCAAAACCTATGTAGAAGATCACCCGGATGCCCCGGTAACCATTACAGAACTGTGCGATGTTGTCAGCGTCAGTCGACGCACACTGCAGTACTCATTCACCTCGGTGTTAGGAATAAGCCCTCTGCAATTTATTCGTATAAGTCGTTTAAATGGTGCACGTCGTGCATTGCATAACAATCTCTACCTGCCATCCAACCAACGAGTATCCATCTCGGACATCGCTAGCCAATGGGGCTTCTGGCATCTAAGCCAGTTTGCAAAAGACTATAAACAGTTATTTGGAGAATTGCCTTCTGATACCGCAAAGATTCATATCCACCATTGATGGACAGTTCCTGCCAGACAGGAACTGCTTGATCTGATAATTAGTCAGGAATATAGAGATAGAATACAACCCTATCGTCTCTTCTTACGTTTTCGACGCTCTTTGTTTGACGTCCATTTTCGACTTTTCTGCTGGTTCCAAGAAGCAAAAATTTGATCTTTATTATCGACTATCACTAAGTTTAAATTATTTCTACTGCTACCCGATTTACAATGACGCACTCGTCCTTGCTCCAAAGCTTCAATCGTCACACCCTTCTTAGGTATAACCTCACCATAGAGATATCGACCTAATAAAGCAGTTTCTTCTTCGACAATGACGACCCCAAGCACTTGGCTATTATAATAAATATGCCATAGGTTCTTTTCTCGACGCTTAACCAGTTCATCAAACTCTATACCGTCAAATTGTTTGGAATCATAAGACGCAAGCACTTCAGCGCCTCCGCTGAAAACATCCTTGGCCTCTAGGCTCCTTCTTGAAGAAAAACTGTCCAGATAACGTTGTTGAGAACTGTTTTTGCTCACCGTATTAATATTCGGGAAATAATTTTTGGCAATTTCGACAGGTATGGTGGTGAGTACTTCGACATCCACCTCAGCGGTTTCACCCATATCGAAGCTTTGTTTTTCAACTTCATCTGGATTAGCAGCACGTTCTAGTTCTTGAGTATCACCAGCAAACGCTTCTTTAGCTTTTTCATATCGAAGTCTGAATGCTTGACTCCTCTTTTCTTTTTCAAAAAAAGCGCAATCTTGTTCGTTCTCTTTAATATGACGTTCAAAATCATTCTGAAAGCTCTTTTTTTGAGCGCTTCGCATAAAAATAATTGACGAGAAAAATAGTGTCGACAGTGCCAATACATAACCAAGCGTTCCAAGATTTTCCTCGGCCAAATTAGCCGCCGCAAGTATAGAAAACAAACCGCAGAGGAACAGTACATAGACCCTCGACAACATACTCATCTGAATACCAGAACCTTTAGTGTGATTCACATATCCCACCACACTGGCTGCACCCGATGAAAAAATCGGTGCCTGAGCAATAAAAGTCACCACATCGCCATTCTCTATAAATTCAGGCCAATAGACTTCGCGGTCAATACCATTAAACATCATGAAATACTTAAGATTCGATTCATCACCTTTAACAGAAAAATAGGTATTTCGAGTTAAAGTGGGCTCAGAGCCTGAATCACCTCTCCGGTAACTTTGCATCTCTTGGTTTTGAACGTCCTCAACAACTTGCCTGGTGTAAACAAGCTTGTTCCCTATCTTTTTCCTAGTCCCATGTATTTTAGCGGCTTGGCTCATGACGAAGTTCGTTAAATCCTTTATGACGAAAAGATAAAAAATCCATAATTAAGAATAACTTGAATGAAATACAAGAGTTAAACCTGCGTCATATAATGAACAATTAAATATCGAACGTTAAAAATAACATACGTATGATACTCACGTTCGATTAACCCTCGCATTTCAAACGAAATGGATATTTACCCGAAGGACTGGTGATAGATGACATCCCTTAACGTTTATTCAAACTTTTCATACCAAATCAACATTATGTTTGCATTGCTCATATGCCTTATTTCTGGTTGTACTAGTGAAGCGCCTACCGAGCTGGCCTACGGTCAGATAAACGTGGAAATCTGGCAACATGGCCGACCAGTCATTCCCCGTGCTAACACCTACGAACTGGATAAGAGCAGCTTTGACATCCGCACTGAATTTTCGAAACCGTTAAAACTGCTTGTCAGTGCTGATTATAGGGGCAATGTCTATGACCAGATTCAGCAAGGCATCATGCTCGAGAATTTAGATGGCTTTTATATTTCAGGAATGGCAGAAGGCCTAAGAAACAAAGAGCGTTTTATGTTCCTTTCAGATCATGTTCCCAGCTTTTGGTTCTATGATGACCCTGAAAAGAATCGTTGCAATGAGATCATAGAACAGGAAAATCACCTGATATGCGTTCGAACAATTAATCAGGTGATATATCAAGGAGAAGATAAGTCTGAAACTATGAGTGAATATTCTCACGATTTCATTTATATGTCGTTATTTACCTTCAACTATGAAAAAGCAACGCGGAGTCATAGCCAAATATCAGAAAACACATTTATATTATCTTTTCGATATTAATTCGCTAGTAAAAATCAATGGGGTCAGGAAATAGGCTATTCAGTTCATTTCTGGTGTTCTTACTCTGACCCCATTAATTCCTAGCCTTTGCTTCAAATCTCAGTTCTAAGTCACGATCTCCATAAAACGCTTCAAAAACACAAACTTCAGACATAACAGAGCCTCAGCTTCTGCCAGACAGGAACTGCTTAATCAGCTAATGAATGAGGAGCACAATCGATTTAAGAATTACAATCGATTCAGAACGAGATCTCTTAACTTATTGTATAAGTCGCTAGCCTGAGCAATCTCTCCATGACTTGGAATCAAGGTCGTCGGTTTATCCAACTGCAACTGGTTTAAAACCCAATTCTTGAATGCAGATCGATCTTCGATAATGAACCACTTCACTACCTGACTCATTTTCAAACCAGGGGCTGCATCCAACAGCTTTTGACTAAAACGCGCTACTGGTTGATTAGAAAGACGATCGTAGTTAAGGAAACTGTCGCAGGTAATCCACAGGGTTCCGTTGTCCTCTTGTTTCTTGATCCAGGCATCACCTGCTCTGTGACCCGGAGGAAGCAATACAGAATACCCTTCCGGCATTGGAGGCTGTTTATCCTCCAAGGCGTATATATCACTTGCAACAGCAACTACGCCTTTTTCAACCAGTTGAGTAATGGCTTGTCGACTGGCATACAACGAGAAATTACGGAAGCGTTTCTGCCAGTCTTTTACGCCCATGTAGTGGTAGCCATTTGGCATCACGATATGAAGTTTTATATCTGGTTGATTCCAGGCTTCTGGCCATGAATCCAGTAAAAGCTTACCTGGACTGACCACTACAAACTCTTTATCAGCGACTTGGATAGCAACCGAGTTCGATACAAAGTTTGGGACTATGTATTGACCAAAGCGAAGTTCAGGATAATTTGGAACGGAATGCCAGACATTCTTTTTCATTAAGGGTCTTCCTTGGAGGATTTCATAAACTGTCTCGCATCCTAACTAAAACTAAGTCCAAGGGAATTAACAAATGTAATCCCCCTTATAATTAGATTAGTGAGGCTCAGAGAAAAACAAGTTAAAGATTCAATTTGCCTCAATTGAATACGCACCCTCTTGGTAGCAAGGCAACACCACCTTTAAAATCGGGAAATATTTCACCGGATCAAGAATGCCTTCCAGGCCAAGCAAGGTCGGGTACGCTACAACATGCTGATAAATGGCTTGCGCAAAGTAATCCTTACACACAGGTGACAGCGTTCCTTCCAGATAGGGTTGATCAGGATGCGGTTGCGCGTAATCCCCTAACCAGGCAGCCACTTTTGCTTGTGTCACCAACAGATCGGTCAAAATATTTGGCTTGGACACTGGCAAATACAAATCTTTCATTTGCTTTACCGATTCCATATTCCAGGCGTGCGGCACGATGTCTAAACTGTTGGAGAGTCGTTTGAGATGATTGCCATCCAACATCGAATCTGAATAATCAGCAAATGCTTTGTTGCCAGCAGTCGCGCCAGCAAAGGCATAAACCTGCACTTTCGCATTACCTTCCGGATCCCATTGCTCTTTCACCGGGATATCAACCTTGCCTGAGGTTTGTTTCAGATACAGCCCATAAGTGGCTGAAAGCGTTCCGCCTAGACTGTGGCCAGTCACATAGATTTCCAGTGGTTTGCTCTGGGTTTCCGCCTGAATTCTCAGAAACTGAAGCATGGTCGTCCCTGCACCGGGAACACCCACAGGCGCTTCAAGCTTCTTCGCTTTCTCCATCGCAATATGAGTGCCATGAGACACCTTGGCAGGACGATCACCAAACACCTGAACCTTATTTTTCCCTTCCCGCCAGGCATTTCTGCGAAACACGAAAAAGTCTTCCACGATCCAGTCCGATAAAGAAACAGGATTGGTTCCACGAAACACTACGGCAAATCGGTTCGAATGTTTTCGATGCTGAACAATATAGGCCATATTGTCATCGAAGATTGAGAACCAAAGTGTACTCACTGCGGGCCCCCACACCAACTTCCATTCATCCGCTGTGGGCGGCTCTAGAGCCAAACTTTCTGTAATTCTTGGTGCAATTTTTTGGGCGTTGGTTTTATCACTGCCGGTAAGGCCATAACCGCAGTAGGAAATATAAGAAAGGGTCAGCATTTGCTGATCAATGTTGTACTTCATGGAAGCTCCTTGCCTCATGTGTGCTGAAATATAAAAATCAGCTCAAGACAACGAACTTCCATGTGCCGATTAACGCGTTTCCCCTAAGTTGGAAAACCTAGTTAAACGACTATGAAAAAATGGATTAGAACAAGCAATCTAACTCACTCGTCTACGGTCATTCTGTGCATCATACCCGCTTCGGAATGACCGGGAATATTGCACGCAAAAACAACCTTCGGATCACCATGAAACTTCCAAATCAATTCCTTGGTTTCTCCCGGTTTTACGGTAATGGAGTTGCCATCTTCATGCACCATATCCGGCATGTTCCGCATCATGGCCCTGTGCTTTTCCTGCTCTGATTCATTACCGATGGAAAATTCGTGATTAATCTTCCCGGTATTCGTCACAACAAACTTTACAACATCCCCTTTTTTGATCTTCAGTTCTTGCTTGAAGTTAAACTTCATTTCATCGGCTGCATCCAGATGAATTGTTTTTGTGACCTCTTCCAGCTTAGCCGGTTCTCCGCAGGCACTTCCCATATGATGGCCATGATTCATAGAATGGTGACCCTGCTTCATATCCGAATGCATGCCTGAAGACTGGGTATCTCCATGATGCATCATAGAGTGATCCATATGTTGATGATTGCCCGAACCGGCAGCCATGGCCTGAGAGGCTAGAACTAAAGAACACACAACTGTGATCATTGATTTTTTCATTGCATTGCCCTCTAACATTTTAATCTCCTTATTAATTTTGTTTTACTCTTTGCCATAGGTAATAAGTAGCAGGCAGTACTACCAAGGTCAGTACTACCGAGGTCACCATGCCACCTACCATAGGCGCAGCGATACGGCTCATGACTTCGGATCCAGTGCCTGTACCGTACATCACAGGAATCAAGCCCACGATGGTTGCAATAGCCGTCATCATTACCGGACGAACACGCAACACGGCGCCTTTTTGAATGGCACTGCGAATCTGATCCTTGTTGGCAGCATCGGGAAGATCAGCACAACTCTGTTTGAGATATTGCAGCATGATGACTCCGGTTTCTGCGGCGACACCCACCAGTGCTATGAAGCCAACACCTACCGCCACCGAGAAGTTAAAGCCTTCCAGGTACATGAGTAAGACACCTCCTGTCATGGCGAGCGGTAATGTCATGAGAATCATGCTCACTTCAGCAACACTGCGGAAATTCAAATACAGCAACACCACTACGATCATCAGCGTGAGCGGTACTATGTAACTGAGCTTTTCTTTCGCACGCTCCATATATTCAAACTGCCCTGCCCAACTGATGGAATATCCGGCAGGCAAGTCCAGTTGATCGGACAAAATGGTCTGAGCAATGTCCACATAACTGCCAATATCAATGCCTTCAATATCTACAAAGACCCAACCATTCAGACGAGCATTTTCGCTCTTGATCATGGGCGGACCATCTTCAATGTAGATATGCGCTACATCACCCAGAGTAATGCGTTGACCATTCGGAGTAACAAGCGGAAGCAACGACATTTTTTCCGGGGTATCACGATAATGCTGCGGATACCTGAGATTAACCGGATAACGCTCTAGCCCTTCAACAGACTGAGTGACATTGGTGCCCCCAATCGCTGTGGAGATGACTTGCTGAACATCCGAAATATTGAGGCCATAGCGCGCGGCTTTCGCTCGTTGAATATCAATTTTGATGTAACGACCACCCGCGACACGTTCCGAGTAAGCGGATGCTGTCCCTTCAACCTTGCCAAGAATGGTCTCGATTTGCTGACCAATACGCTGAATGGTTTCCAGTTCAGGTCCGGCAATCTTGATACCCACTGGGGTTTTAATCCCGGTGGCCAGCATATCGATCCGGGTTTTAATTGGCATAACCCAGGCGTTACTGATACCCGGTAATTTCACCCGAGCTTCCAATTCTTTGATCAAGTCATCAGTCGTAATACCTGATCGCCATTGGTCCCTCGGTTTGAGCTGGATAAAGGTCTCAATCATAGTCAGAGGTGCCGGATCCGTCGCCGTTTCTGCTCGACCCACCTTGCCAAATACATTGTTTACCTCAGGCACAGTTCGAATAAGTTTGTCAGTCTGCTGAAGAATTTCACGCGCTTTACCAATAGAGACGCCAGGATAGGTCGTCGGCATATACATCAAGTCACCTTCATCCAACGGCGGCATGAACTCACTGCCAATTTTACTGGCTGGATACAAGGAGGCGGCGGTCACAGCAAAGGCCAATAACAAGGTAATAACTGGAAATCGCAGCACTAACCTGAGTAATGGCTGATATAAGCTAATCAAAAGACGATTCACCGGATTCTTACGTTCTGAGATCACCTTGCCTCGAATGAAATACCCCATCAACACAGGTACTAATGTAATCGCCAGCGCTGCGGCTGCGGCCATCGCGTAAGTTTTGGTATACGCCAACGGCGAGAACATCCGTCCTTCTTGAGCCTCAAGGGTAAAGACAGGCAAGAAGCTTACTGTAATGATCAACAAGCTAAAGAATAAAGACGGTCCAACTTCACAGGCTGAATCTGCCACGATCTTCCAGCGATTATGATCCGTGAGAGGAGTACGCTCCATGTGCTTATGCATGTTCTCAATAAGCACAATAGCTCCGTCAATCATGGCACCAATTGCAATGGCAATACCGCCCAGAGACATGATGTTGGCATTCAGACCTTGCATGTGCATCACAACAAAGGCCGTCAAAATACCAATCGGCAGACTGATCATTGCAACCAAAGAGGAACGGACATGCACAAGGAAAATCACACACACCAACGCCACCATAAGCAGCTCTTCTACCAACTTGCCCCATAGGTTATCAATGGCGCTTTTGATCAGGCCAGAACGGTCATAGACAGTGACCAGTTCCACCCCTTCCGGCAAGCCTTGCATCAGCGATTCCAGTTTCTCAACTACGCCATCAATGGTTTGTTGCGCATTTTCGCCATAGCGCATGACCACCACGCCACCAACGGTTTCACCTTCACCGTTCAACTCAGCAATACCACGGCGCATCTGCGGACCAAGATCGATTCTGGCCACATCTTTAAGGAGCAAGGGTGTGCCATTAACATTCACGCCTAAAGGAATATTGGCTAAATCATCGATGCTTTTAATGTATCCCGTGGAACGCACCATATACTCAGCTTCGGCCATTTCTACCACCGAAGCGCCGACTTCCTGATTACCTTGCTGAATCGCAGTTTGGATAAGGGATAAAGGCAAATCAAAGGCTCTTAACTTATCCGGATTTACCGTCACCTGATATTGCTTGACCATTCCACCTACGGTCGCCACTTCGGAAACACCAGGAACGGTTTGAAGTTCGTACTTAAGGAACCAATCCTGAATCGAGCGAAGCTGGCTGATATCGTGTTTACCGGTTTTATCCACCAGAGAATAAATGTAAACCCAGCCTACCCCGGTAGCATCTGGCCCCAGCTGAGGGCGCGCCGTTGAAGGTAGGTTGGGCGACACCTGACTGAGATATTCCAACACCCGGCTTCTTGCCCAGTAAAGATCAGTATCTTCATCAAAAATCACGTAGACATAAGAATCCCCAAAGAAGGAATAGCCACGAACGGTTTCAGCACCCGGTACAGACAACATCGCCGTTGTAAGCGGATAGGTCACCTGATCTTCCACCACCTGCGGCGCCTGCCCCGGATAACTGGTCTTGATGATCACCTGAACATCAGATAAATCCGGAATGGCATCCACCGGGGTGTTCTTCACCGAAAACAGACCCATTCCAACCAAAATAAAGGTCGTCAGCAACACAAAGAAACGGTTGTGAACCGACCAACGAATAATGGCTTCAATCATGATCAGTTGCCTCCCTGATCCGCGCCTTTATTCATGTCCATCACATGAATATTACTGATCTCGTAACTGTGATCGGGATACTTGGTAATCTCGATATGAAGCGTCATCCCCTCATGCAATGCACGGGTATCCACTGAGTCCACCACCGGAAAGTCCATGTACATCTGAGGCCAACCCCAGGCATCCACTGGCTGATGATCCGCGCCGATCATCACGCTGTCGCCCATTTGTTCAATGGATTGAATGGTCGCTTCAACCCAGGCGCTTTCTCCTTCCGAAGCCTCTTTTCCTACCGAACTCATTTGCCCGGATTGGTTACCGCCCTGATTAGCTTCTCTTGCTTCCATACGCATAAAGTCAGACGTTTTTGAAGATTCGGAATCCAACAGGAATTGAGCAGAAGTCACGATGCGCTCGCCTGCATTTAAACCATCCAGCACACGCACATAATGCTGGTCCCCCTGCCCCAAAGTCACAGCGATAGACTTGAACGACCCTTCATCCAATGCCAAAACAACCCGATTTTGATCCGCCGTTCGAATAACCGCTTCATGTGGGATCATCACATGGGACTCATCAGCTTCAGCATGAATTTCCACACTGGCGAACATATTCGGCTTAAGCACAAAATCGTTATTCGGGAAACGAATTCGCACCTTGAGAGTACGCGTCATGGCATCCAGTGAAGGATAAATGTAATCCACCTGACCTTGCCAACTGCGACCGGGAAAGTAGTCGAGCGTCATTGTCACTGGCGCGTTTAACGTGACTAATCCAGCCTGCTGTTCAAACACCTCAGCTTCCAGCCAAACTTCATCCAGTGCACCAATGGACATCAAGGTATTTTCAGGTTTTACATAGTAGCCTTCACGAATCTCAAGATTATCTAATACACCCGATTGCGGAGCATAAAAGGTAATTCGCTCCTGAATGGTTCGGGTTCTTAACAGACGCTTTATGCTCTGTTCAGGTACGTGTAATAGTCGAAGCTTTCTCAGAGACGCATTCTTCAATCGTTCACTTTTCTGATTCAATGCCAACAACACTTCTTCCTGAGCATTGATCAAGGCTTGGGAGTAAATAGCGTATAAAGGCTGGCCTTTCTTAACCGGGTCGCCTTCTGCCGTCACATGCAGTTCTTCAACCCAGCCTTCTACGCGCGGGTGAATGTGTACCAAGGTATCCTGATTGTATTGAACGTAGCCCACGGTCTGAATTTTGGTGGACAGCTGACGAAGCTCGGCTTGTGCCGTCCGAACGCCCAGGTTATTCACCACTTCCGGCGAAATGGATACGCTACCCGGAGAATCATCTGAACTGGCATCGTTCGCATAAACCGGAATCAAGTCCATCCCCATGGGAGACTTACCCGGTTTATCCCGTTGATAATTCGGGTCCATGGGAGCCACCCAATACAGAGGCTCGTTCTTATCTGAAACGCTATGTGAATCGCTATCTGAATCACCACTTTCCGAATCAGACGTCATGTCAGAGTGATCCGACATACCATTCATTGAAGATAGATTGAAATGTGCATCTAAATACGGGGCAGACACAACGCCAACTACCGCACCCAAAATGAGTGCGAAGAGAACCATTAAAATTTTCATAACTGACAACTTTTGCTTGAACGAATTAAATTTTTTAATAAAAAATACTAAACAGTGACAGTCTGGATAGACTGATAGCGCTTAAGCAAAAATCGGAGGACGGTAAAGAGATGAAGCGACAGCAGATATGAAATCCGATGCAACCTCTGAAGAATAAATGAGAGAAGAAAAAGTAGCTTTCAATGAAATCGAATGAGGGAATGCTGTAACCGTGCAACTCATTACACAGGAGCATTGATCAGCACAACAAGACTTATCGTTAGCGGTAGATGTCTGAACCGAAGATGGATCATTCATCTCATTCATTGAGTCACAATGACCGGACATATCCATTTCATTGACGTCACCGGAAGAGATGTCCTTCTGGGCCACTATTTCATGACTATTGGATATATGAATCATGGAACTGCTATTGAACGCATACGCAAAGCTCTGGAAACCCAAAGCCAGAATACAAAGCAATGACGCCAACAGTTGGCGTACTTGTAATCGACCTGTTTGCGATCGACCTGCCTGTAATTGAAGAATACACATAAATATATTTAATGATCAGTGTAATGATTCTTTTAGGATAACCGTTCAAGAAGAAAGTTCAATATAAGTATGCTTCGTTTCGATTTTACTCTACCATGCCCGACCTTAACGACACCCCGTCTATCCAGAAGAGCAAACAATACGGAAGCCCCAAATGAGTAAAAAATATAACATCGCCATAGCACAAGAAGACAATGGTTGGGCTGCAAGCATCATCCGTAAGGTCAGTGCTAAAAAAACAACCGTCACCAAGGCTCAAGAGGGTTTTGGAAGCGAAGACGAAGCTAAAACATGGGCTGAAACTGAATTGAAATCGCTATTAGAACTGCTCGCCAAGCGCAACAAGCGCGACAGTAAGTAGCGGCGGCCAGGAATGAACAACAACGACATATTTCGCCGTCTGCGTTACGCATTGGTGCTGAATGACAACACCACAATCAGAATCTTTAAATTGGCCGATCTTGAAGTCACCAGAGATCAAGTCACTGATTGGCGCAAGAAGGAAGAAGAAGCCGGTTATCAATCTATGAATGACCAACTGCTCGCTACCTTTCTGAACGGATTTATCATCTATAAACGAGGCAAGCGAGACGGTGAACAACCAGTTCCGGAAAAGCAATTAACCAACAATTTAATACTCACCAAGTTGAAAATTGCACTAACTCTTAAAAGTGACGATATCCTCAACCTATTGGAAAAAGCAGATTTTGTGCTCAGCAAACATGAATTGAGTGCGTTCTTTCGTAAAAAAGGACACAAGCATTACCGTGAATGTAAAGATCAGATCTTGAGGAATTTCATTCAAGGCCTTCAAATACGATATCGCGTACCCAAAGCCACTGATTCTCAATCTAATTCGGCACCAAAGCCAAAAGATGTTTATAAACCCAAGAAAACAGTGGCTTCTGTCTGGAACAAATCTAAATAAAACGTTCAGAAATAAGTTATGACGTTTGCGTCACCAAGTGAACAAACACCCCACCCCACAAACCGATTAAAGCAAACAAGCTTAAACCAAACGTCATAAAACGTCTCATCACGTGGTTACCATTCAAATGAACAAAGGTGTGTACGCCACGAAGAATGACATACAACCAAGCACACACTAGAACAAACATCGATTCATTACCGGTAATAAAAGCCATGATGACACCCACATAAAACAAAGGCGGTGTTTCAAAATGGTTATGCACATGGCGCGTCATCAAGCGGATATGAGCAGGCTCTTTACCATCGTCATACGTTCGATAGAAAGAGGCTTTAACTTCCCGGTTTTTCACAGCGTTATTTCTACGAATGCCCATTACAAAAATAAGAGACACGGTAAGGCAGAACATGGCAAAAGCTGGATAGAGAATGGCAACTGACGTCATAAGTAAGTCCTTTATTTCTTATTAGAAGGTTATTGAGAGCGTTACTCGAATCAAAATTCAAACACCTGTTTGAATTCATAGACTAGCCTGAATATAAACCAAATACAAAGGCCTATTCGTTTCTCGCCTCAAAGTTGTCTAATTTGGCCTCCCTGATCGAACTGCGTTCAGATAACCCATTATGATTTAGGTATAAAAGAAAAAGCCCCAACGTCTTACCGAATCGGGGCTTTATTCTTGGGAAGTTTCAGACTACTTAACTTCGTATACCGTAGTTGTACCTGATACTTCATTACCCACGATCAACAGTGCATTGTCAGTTGGGCTGTCTTCTGCAGCAACAAACTTGAAGCCTTCCGGAGCAAGATCTCCTGCATTAGTCAGATCATCTTCAATGTCTACTGAGAAATCACGGTTAATGGTGTACTGAACAAACTCAGCATTGGCAGGATCAGTGATGTCATACATCATGATGCCACCTACACGCTCCAGACCAACAAACGCGTAAGTCTTATCACCTACCTGGCCCACAGCAACCGCTTCAGGCTCAGGCCCTTTATCATCAGAACGATCATCAAAGTCATTTTCATCATCGGTAGAGTTAAAACCATCAGTACCCAATGCTTGAGAAGTAATTTGCTCAAAGTCATCTTGAGAATCAAATACCAAAGCACCGCTGTCAGCATTAAAGATCGAGAATGAACGCGTACCGAACGAGTACAAGGTTTCAAGAGAACTATTGTCGTCAGCATCGCCTTCGGTAGAGATTACTTTCAAACGACCCAGATTTTCACTGTCAGCAAGCGTCTCATCAGTGAATACTTCCTCGTTCAAAGAAAGATTTAGATCTTCAAGATCTTTCACACGCACTTCGTCGATCCAGGACAAACAACCGTCGTCTTCATCATAATCCAGACCATTTGCCGCAGTACATTCTGCTTCGTCTGCAACATCGAAGAAGTACTCACGAGAATCCCCTTCGTTAGCCGTTACAACATAGTTAACACCACCGATCTCAACAGAAACGATGCTGTCTGGCATGTACAGACCACGCAAGTTATCGTAGGTATTGATGTTGATTCCGTCATTCAACGTATCGCAATCGCCTTCATCAATGTCATCTTGAGAGCAATCGTCTTTGTTAGATGCATCCAGACCGTTGCCTGCAACGCTATGATCCTGATAACCCAAGCCAATAATGCGCTCTACAGAAGCTTCTTCCAGATCAATGACAGCGATGGCATTGTTTTCCTGCATGGATACATACGCGGTGCTGTTGTCAGAAGAAATCGCTACGTACTCAGGCTCAAGGTCTTGAGCTACGCTGGCATCCGGATGAGAGATACGCACGTCATCAGATAATTCTTCTGCACGTGACTGACCTTCGTTAAATGCCTGGAAGTTAATCTGGGTGCCTGTATCAGCCGGTACACCATTGGTAACAGTAATAACCGTAACCGTACCTTCCGGGTCATTGGTGTAATCCTTTGAAGGCTCACCTTCGTTAGCAGCGACGACGTAGTTACCGTCTTCTGAAATCTGAACATTATCTGGCAGTGCACCTGCGCCTACCGACTTAACGTAAGTCGCCGCACCGTCTTCATCCAATGTATAGAAAGCAATTACGCCATTTGCTTGTTTGTCATCATTTTCAACCGCTACCGCCATCAGATCGCCAACAACAGCAACACTGTTAATGCCGCCAGACGTAAACGCATCTGAATCAACATCAGTAGCTACGTTTAACTGAGAACGGCGCGTTAAGTTTGAAGCTGAAAGCGGTGATGCCAATGCTTCACTTTCAAGATCGGCAGCATTCAAAATATCGACTGTTTTTGAATTTGCATTGATCACCAGGATGCTATCGCTGTTTTTGTGGAATGCGACGATTTCAGCCATCGACTCATCCAGCTCTTGACCTTCATTGAAGCGACCAATGAGGGTCAGAGACGCTTGGTCGTTTTGTTCTTGAAGTGTTTCGGCCAAGTGCTCGGCTGCATCTTTAGCGTTTACCAACGTTTCACCAGCAAACAAACTACCTACCAAGGTTTCGAATGCGTCAGTGTCAGTCCAGTCAGTAATCTCACCGTCAGCGGCCGCTGAGTGGCTGCCAGACGTGATGGTAATGCCGTTTGATGGGTCATTATCTGAATCAAGGGTCTGAAGAAGACGCGCAATGTTGTTCGCTGCCGCATCGTACGGGTTGTCTGAATTGGCTAGATCTAATGGCGTGATCACCGCTCCCGCAGCAACGGTTGGCAGATCAATGTCACCAATAGAGAAAGTTACTGTTTCGCCTGGCAGGAAATTAAACTGGCCGTCTGCATTAGTAGCACCGGAGAAAGTAGCCGTTCTGTAGTTAATGCCTTCAACGGCCGAATCTACAAACGCACCGGTTTGAATCGGTGGATTGGAATCGCTGTCGCTGCATCCTGTCATAATCGCTGTACCCAAAGTTACAGCTAAGACAAGAGGACTAACGTTTACCATATTCTTAAACTTGGATTTCATCTCTTTTTCCCTAAGCGAGTCATTAATTTTTAGGGAGAAAGTTGTACTTTCTTTAGATGTCAGTTTTGAGACATTTAAGCGACAGTTCAATTAAAGCATGTCGATAGGAACAGGAATCTTGGGCACTAAGAGTGGTGTATTCTTTTAAAACGATAATAAGAACCTACATCACTGAACCCCAATAATTCAGATAAAACCTCTGGTGTTTTTTGTAGATGTCTCATGTCCTGAATCTTGGCTAAACGCGCTTCTTTGACTAAATCACTGAAGCTGGTCCCCTCACCCTTAAGTTTTCGATATAACGTCGAACGACTTACGTGCAATACAGCGCACATTGAATCAATCTGACAAAAAGACTGCAGATCTTGTGTTAGAAGTTTTCGGACTTTATCGCTGCTCGATGTCATTAAAGAGGCATTCAAAGACAAGCACTGACTTAGCTCTTCAGCTTGATGTTTAAGCAACTTTTTTAAGTAGGGATTCGAGTGTTGAACCGGTAAGTCGAATGAAGACCGAGGAAAGATCAATGCATTTTCATCGTGCCCAAAAGTAATTCGAGGGCCAAATAACTCCGTATATTTATCCGTCTCTTCAGGCTCAGGTTGGCTAAAAGTCACCAAATTCGCTTTGACCGTTTTTCCCGTTAAAGCGGAACTCCAGGACATGATAGCAGCCATGCTTCGATCAATGGCGATGGATGGATAATGAGGAGAATTAAACTCTAGCGTTAACTTAATCTGGTCTGGTAACTCGGTTTTTGTCCAAACTTCAGAGGCGTTCAGCAAATGGATATTCTGGCTAAATACGGAAAACACTTCAGATAAGGTATTGCACTGAAACATCCAGTTCGCCAAAACGCCTCTAGCCTGATCGTTAACTTTGGCGCCAATCTCTAGACCAATGTCACTTGTCCCTTGCTCACCGGCTACTTTCCACAATTGCGTAAGCAAATGCTCCGGCAAACGTGCTTCCTGGATGGTTTGATCCGCTTTCCAGGCCAGATATAGAGTTTGGAAGTCTTCACCCAGTCCATGTAGACAATCCTGGCTAATACAGCCTCGTTCGACTAGCTCATTGGCAAGATCAATCACAGAAACGGCAGAGACCGAGGCAGTTGAAGAGTGTTCTGATGTTTCCATCCCTGAGCCTTATTGAACCATTAAAAACTGAAACCAAATGCCACCAAATTGAAACCAGACAACAGGCTCAATCAGCCCTAAACCCTTACAGTCTATTCCTCTAGGCAAGTCAGTTAAGGCGTATAAGGTTATGACAAACAAGAAAAGATCTTCCGTTACTCTATCAACTGAAGAAGAGTTGAGACAAATAATACCTCACTACCCCAAGGTTCTCGATAACCGAATTCTTCAATTTCTAGATCAATACTGCCTTGAAATAATAAGCCATGCTTCACTGGCCGTTATTGGATCCAGTAATCCCAATATTCCAATCACGGTTGTGAATAATCAGGATATTAAGGTGATCGATGAGACAAAGATACAACTCCCGGTGCCCGTCTCATTAATGGCCAATCGGAAGTCATTTGCCAGCTTATACTTTCTGATTCCCGGAGTTGGCCATGGCTTGCGAGTAAACGGACAGCTAGAGCTTAAAAACAACCTCGTTCATTTATCAGTAACCGGAGCTTACGTTCATTGCGCCAGAGCGGCTGCTCGATCGGGCCTTTGGCAAGGCCAAAAGCTTGAAAATACTTACTCTACTATGCCCTCTACTCATCAGTCTTTTCTGCAAGAAAGTTCTTTCTTATTGCTCAAGACGATGAATGAAAGCTCTCAAACGGAGCTCTCCCCCCGTGGCGATGAATCAGGCGTTGTAAAAGTGATCGATGATCAGTCAATTTTTATTCCTGAACGCCCTGGAAACAAAGTGGCCATCAGTTTACGAAACATCCTTAAGAATTCGAGCATCGAATTATTAATGTTTAAACCTGGCTGCTTATCCTTATTGAGAGTGAAAGGCACTGCATCATTAACCACAGATACAGCACTGCTGGACCGTTCGATCGTCAATAAAAAACGGCCAAAACTTGGCATCAAAGTAGAAAACTGCGCGTTCGAAATTTTTTCCAGTGACGCTATTGATGAGACCTCTCCATGGTTGGTTGCATCACATAAGAACAGCGCTCAACTCTCCCGATTCTCTGCCGTACTCTCCACACATATGAACGGAAAAGGATTACTCGCAAAAGTCGCCACGCCCGTTGTTCAAATGATCGTTAATAACGATATGAAAAGCCTTTATTAATCAAAAAAACCACATACTTAAACGGAATAATTCACTATGGAAACGACACTTCTTTTACTTCCACTCGCTTCTGCAATTTGCCTGTTCATTGCTCTGATACAGGCATGGCTAATGACGATGGTAAGGTATTTTCAGACTGCATTCGTACTAAGGATTTTCCCAAATTATCGTGATTTGGTTCGCTCTCACGTTGACTATCTTATGATGTCATCTCTGATCTTCGCCGTATATCTGGTGACGCTTAAACTTGGGATCAAATTGCCGGAATTCATACATTGGGCAATCTTTATCGGAGCGCTCTATAACCCATTCGGTTTTATTCTTCAGGCCATCAAGCCCGACATCGCTGAAAGTGGTGGTGTATATACCAAAGCAGGCGTGGTTCTCGGTTTCTTACCCTTATCTATCGGGCTTTTTTGGTCGTCTATTGCCCTTATCAGTACCATTCTTGGACGCCTGTAGAGAATAATTAATAAGGAGTATCTAAAGCTTACGAGCTAATTCTGGTATAGTTCTCTACCCTATTTTTGAAACGTGTCCGAATCGAATTACACTATGAAACGCCTTGATGTTCTTCTCGTTGATCAATCCCTGGCTCAGTCCAGAACCCATGCCCAGAAGCTGATTTCAGCCGGACGAGTACAAGTCCAGATCAGCAATCAATGGAAGATCATCAAAAAGCCAAGTTTCAAAATTGAAGGCACAGAACCCATTGAAGTTGAAGCACACGAAGAAGATAAATTTGTTTCTCGCGGTGGCCTCAAACTGGAAGGCGCTCTTAGAGACAACAACATCGAGGTAAATGATTTTGTTGGCCTTGATGTTGGCTGCTCTACAGGAGGTTTCACCGATTGCCTTCTTCAATCCGGAGCGAAACACGTTGTAGGTGTAGAAGTAGGCCACGATCAGCTGGCTAAAAAGCTTCTAGAGGATGATCGGGTGACATTATATGAAGGAATCAACGCTCGCGAACTGGACCCCGAACTGGTACTTCCGCATACCGATCAGAAACAAGGTTTTGACATCATTGTGATGGATGTATCCTTCATCTCGCAGATCAAAATTCTTCCAGCCCTTGCGCCTGTTATGAGGCAAGGAGGTCACCTGGTCTCGCTGGTTAAACCTCAATTTGAGGTCGGTAAAGACGGGATTGGTAAAGGCGGAATCGTTAAAGATCCCGCACTGTATGACAAAGTCGAAGAAAACATACGTCAGTGCTGTACCGAGTTAGGACTCACCGTTAAAAACTACACCAACAGCCCGATTAAAGGCGGTGATGGCAATCGAGAGTTTTTGATCTGGGCCACGAAAGATTAACGCAAATGATCCAGCGGTAAGGATGTGCGGTTAATTATCTTTCTAAGCACAAAGCTCGAATGGACGCCCGTCACTCCCGGAATGGTTGTCAGCTTATTCAATAAAAACTCCTGGTAATGCTCCATGTCAGTGACCAGCACTTCTACAAGATAGTCAGCCGCCTGCCCTGTAATCAGGGCACACGAAACCACTTCCGGATAGCCTTCTAACGTTTTATCAAAATTCTCAAATCGATCAGGCGTATGTCTATCCATGCTAATTTGAATCATGGCGGTCAGATTTAAACCGAGCTTTCCGGCATCCAACAGGATTGCTTTACCCGCAATAACACCGCTCTCTTCCAATTGCTTCACGCGACGAGAACACGGGGATGGAGACAACCCCACTTTCTCAGCCAATTCCTGATTACTTAAACTGCCATCTTTTTGAAGCGCATCAAGTATGCGTTTATCCGTACGATCCAGCGTGATCATGAACAATTCGCCTTATCAATTCCAACAAAACAACCCTTTAAACAATAATACACCAATAAATACCATATAAACGAGATATTATTGCTTTATCAATACAATTCAGTAGCACATTAGCAAACATTCACTCAAGCGTTCGACATATACTTCTCTTCGTCAACACAGTGATCCTGTGAAAGCGCTGACACCGATCCACAAGATTGGTTGAGTGAGGAGACGCACTCTAGGCAGCCTTTAAGATATAAGGCCCCGCACAACGGGGCCTAAAGACGTGTATCTCACAAAGATAATTAGATCTTAAAAACGTCTCGAAACCAGAACTTTTCAGCATTGGAAGAAGTCATGTCAGGCACTCAATCATCACATTCTCAAACCAGCTTCTCACATAAGAAGTATCGTCCATTTGCACCTGTAAAATTAACAGATCGCACATGGCCGGACGCCGTAATTACCAAAGCACCAAGTTGGTGTTCTGTAGATCTGCGTGATGGTAACCAGGCACTGATTGAGCCGATGACAGTTAGCCAAAAACAGGCTTTATATAAGTTGTTGGTCGAGATCGGTTTTAAAGAAATTGAAATCGGATTCCCTGCTGCCTCTCAACCCGATTATGACTTTGTTCGTTGGTTGATTGAGGAGAACCAGATTCCTGATGACGTTACCGTTCAGGTTTTAACTCAAGCCCGTGAGCATTTAATTGCTAAAACCTTCGAAGCTTTGAAAGGTGCTAAGAAAGCCGTTGTGCATGTCTATAACTCGACCTCGACTGTGCAACGAGAAAAAGTATTCAAACAGGATAAAGCGGGTATTACAGCGATTGCTGTGCAAGGTGCTGAATGGGTTCAGCAGTATGCAGAGAAATACCCCGAAACAGAATGGACCTTTGAGTACTCCCCCGAAAGTTTCACCGGAACAGAAATTGATTTTGCCGTTGAGGTAGCAAATGCGGTTATTGACGTTTGGCAGCCGACGCCGGACAACAAGGTCATCATTAATCTGCCTTCAACGGTAGAGATGGCGACACCAAATGTTTTTGCCGATCAAATTGAGTGGTTTTGTCGTAATGTAAACCGTCGTGATTCCGTCAACATCAGTGTTCATACCCACAATGATCGAGGCTGTGCAGTAGCTGCAGCAGAACTTGCAGTGATGGCCGGTGCTGATCGAGTTGAAGGCACCTTGATGGGTAACGGCGAACGTACCGGCAATATGGACATAGTCACCATGGCCATGAACCTATATAGCCAAGGCATTGACCCACAATTGGATCTTGCCGATATGAACAAGATAGTTCGCGTGTACAAAGAGTCTACCCAGATGCCTGTTCACCCTCGCCACCCTTATGCCGGCGAGTTGGTCTTTACCGCGTTTTCTGGCTCTCATCAGGATGCGATCAAGAAGTGTCTGGATATCCATCAGGAAGACGAAGCTTGGGACATTGCTTATTTGCCTATAGACCCTTCGGATTTAGGCAGAAACTATCAGGAAGTTATTCGAGTAAACAGTCAGTCAGGTAAAGGCGGTGTGGCATACAGTTTAGATTTGGATTACGGTATCCAGCTTCCTCGCTGGCTTCAGATTGGCTTCAGCAGCATTGTTCAAAAACACGCAGAACAAACCTCGAGTGTGGTTGAAACACCCACCATGAAGGCTTTGTTTGACCAACACTATGTTGATCACACGGCGCCATATTCGCTGGAGAAATACAGCCTGCATCGTAATGAATCAGACATGATCAATGCTGAGATTAAAGATGGAGATGTGATCAAAACCATTACAGGTCAAGGTAACGGTGCTGTTTCTGCTTTCACCAATGCCTTGTCAGCCTTCAGCGGCTTAAAGATTGATGTACAAGAGTTTCATGAACACGCGTTAGAACAAGGCTCTGAATCGAAAGCCATCGCCTATTTCCAGGTGGATATAAACGGTGTGAGTGTAGAAACAGCGGCCATCCATGCTGACATTTTGACAGCAAGTTTAAACGCTGTATTGAATGCTCTAAACAAATATTTTAAGCAGGCACCGGAAGCCAAACGCGAAGCATTGAAATAAACAGAGTGAGCACCAGTACACTAAGCCAGCCAACGTGCTGGCTTGTATTCTTTATGCTCTTCTAATCAAAATCAATCCTGATTGAATAAATCACGGGTGTAGACTTTATCAGCAACATCCGCTAATTCATCAACCGTACGGTTAGAGATAATCACATCAGCCATGTTTTTGAATTCATCAAGATCTTTCACTACTCTTGAGTGGAAGAACTCGTCTTCTTCTAACACTGGTTCATAAACGACAACGGTAATACCTTTTGCTTTAATGCGCTTCATGACACCTTGCACCGCTGAAGCTCGGAAGTTATCAGAACCAGTCTTCATAATTAAACGATAAATACCAACAATCTTAGGATCTTTAGCAATGATTGAATCTGCAATAAAGTCTTTACGCGTGGTATTTGAATCAACAATTGCACCAATAATATTACTTGGCACATCTTGATAGTTAGCTCGTAATTGCTTGGTATCTTTTGGCAAACAGTACCCACCATAACCAAACGATGGGTTATTGTAGTGATTACCAATACGAGGGCCTTACCATAATGAACGGTACAATACCATTAACAGAACTGTAGAAATTAACTACCTTCCGACCTATAAATTAGAGGGTGTTTACTGAATAACACTCTTAAGATACTCTCTAAACTCACCGTTCAGATCAGGATGACGGAGACCATATTCAACATTAGCCTTCA
>Ga0255776_10001489_pt1 | contig 26591 bp, 26 predicted proteins | sample 071ome_19_FD_179974 | JGI IMG/M metagenome (GOLD analysis project Ga0255776, IMG submission 179974) | Coastal salt marsh microbial communities from the Groves Creek Marsh, Skidaway Island, Georgia - 071413AT metaG (version 2) | ecosystem: Environmental > Aquatic > Marine > Intertidal zone >... | reverse complement strand
TGTGTTGCTAACACCTGCTTACTCTGAAGTTCTACCTCGCGAAGTTTCTATAGAAAGCACCTTTTCTAGAAACATCAAACTCAACGTCCCCATCATTTCAGCTGCTATGGATACGGTTACAGAAAGCAAAATGGCAATTGCCATGGCACGTGAGGGAGGTATTGGTGTATTGCACAAAAATATGTCTATCAAAACACAAGCCGAAAAAGTACGAACCGTAAAGCGTTCTGAGTCGGGCATGATTATGGATCCTGTAGTTTTGCCATTGACCTCCAACGTAGGAGATGCCAAACAAAGCATGGCCTTGCATCGCATCGGTGGTATACCAATTGTGGATTCCCATAACAAACTCGCTGGTATTGTTACCAATAGGGACCTTCGTTTTGAGCGTAATAGCGCCCGTCCCATTACGGAGGTAATGACTTCAGAAAACCTCATTACTGTCAAGGCAGGTATTTCAATGAACGATGCTGAAGAAATTCTTCAAGAGCATAAAATTGAAAAACTTCCCGTCCTAGACGATCATAATAATTTGGTAGGTCTCATTACCTTTAGAGACATAACCAAACACAGTAAAAAACCGATTGCTAACAAAGATCAATACGGTCGTTTGCGAGTGGCGGCAGCTTTGGGTGTTACTGGAGATATTCTAGAGCGAGCAGAAGCATTGGTAAAAGCAGATGTTGATGCCGTAATAATTGATACAGCGCATGGTCACTCAAAAGGGGTAGCCAGTGCGTTAAAATCCATTAAATCAAAATTTCCAAACCTCGATGTTGTTGTCGGAAACATTGCGACTGCTGAAGCAGCAAAATATTTGGTAGCATTGGGCGCAGACGGTGTCAAAGTTGGTATTGGCCCAGGATCGATCTGTACGACACGTGTCATTGCTGGAGTAGGATTCCCTCAATTGTCGGCAATATTAGAAGTATCACAAGCCATTAAAGGTTCGGGTGTGCCTGTGATTGCTGATGGAGGAATTCGTTACACGGGTGATATTCCCAAGGCGATTGCAGCGGGTGCCGATTCGGTAATGCTCGGCTCGCTTTTGGCAGGAACTCAAGAATCTCCCGGGGAAACGGTTATCTATGAAGGCCGCAAATTTAAAACCTACCGTGGCATGGGTTCTTTAGAAGCTATGGAAAAAGGATCAAAAGACCGCTATTTTCAAGACGTTGAAGACGACATCAAAAAGTTGGTGCCAGAAGGCATCGTAGGTCGGGTGCCCTATAAAGGATTGTTAGAAGAAAGTATTCATCAATTTGTTGGAGGTCTTAGAGCTGGAATGGGCTATTGTGGAACACCCACAATTGCTGATCTAAAAGAAAACGGTCGATTTGTAACCTTGACTGCTTCTGGAATACGTGAGAGTCACCCACACAACATTCATATCACCAAAGAAGCTCCAAACTACAGCCGCTAGTCGAAGTTAGGAGGCTCTAATCTTAAAGGTTTTGACACTTCCGTCGTCCATTACGATTCGGATGATATAGAGATTGTTTTTGACCAATGAAAGCTCTAAAGCAGCTTCTCGAAGGTTCACGTTGTTAAAGTGACCGACTTTATTTCCAATCAGTGAAAAAACTTCAACCGATCCAATTCCGTTGAGACCATAAATAAACAACACATTGTTTTGATAGACAATTTGCGGTTTGTCAAGTATCTCAAAAGTTAAATTTTGATTATTTTTAGTCGGTAGAACCCAAGCCCCCATGATGGGAGAATTCATTAAGAAGATACATAAAAGGCAAATAAACGATTTCAAAACGATGTATTTACATGTGCAAGTTAGGGTATTTTTTAATAAAACGAAAACTTTATTAACAATTTAATGCATTGAAAATCAGTATATTAAATATTTAAAAAATATTTTATTAAACGGTTGTTAACATTTTAAACAATATTTTAAAAATTTTACGTTGCAAAACTTATTTAAAATAAATTATAAAATTCTGATACAATTTATAGTGATTGGAAGTTTTCTATTGGGAGCTGTGTATCGTTGTGATCAGTTGCAAACTGGAGCCGATCGGCCAATAGCAAGAGTAGAAAATTCTTTTTTATACAGTTCAGAGCTTTCTAAAGCGATTGAGGGATACAGTACGCCTCAAGATAGTTCCATTAAGGCGCAAGCTTACATCAGTAATTGGGCACGAAAAAAACTTTTATATGAATTATCTCAAATCAATACAACAGTTACTAAAAAGCAACAACTCGAAACCCTAATCGATCAATATCGAATAGATTTGTATGCCCAGACCTATAAAGAAAACATCATTTCGAATCGCTTAGATACGCTTGTCGATACGGAACAAATGCAAGATTTTTATGAACAAAATCCGGTAATATTCCGACTTAAAGAGCCGATTTGTCAATATCGTTATATAAAGGTACCAATCGAAAATGTTGAGCTCAACCAGCTGAGAAGAAGCATCCGAAGATTTGATTCTTTAGATCAGGTAAATTTGGATTCACTATCCTTCCAATTTTCTTCATTTCAACTCAATGATACACTTTGGCAACCCCAAGACAATCTACGTAAACAGCTAGCATTAGACGATGCAAACAACTTTACGAGATTTTTAAAAAAATCACAATTTTTTGAAATTCAGGACAGTTTAGAGGTATATTTGCTCTTCGTAAAAGACCTATTAGAGCCCGGAGCCACCGCTCCTTATCCGTATGTTGCGACTACCATTAAAAATATCATTCTCAATCAACGAAAATTGGCCTTTTTGCGCCAGTTTGATAACGAAATAATTCAAGATGCTATTAAGACCAAAAAAGTTGAATTTTATCAGTAAGACATTGTTCCTTTTTCTTTTGTTTTTCCAAGGATTAGGAGTCTATGGACAGCAATCCAATCGTGTAAAAATTGATGGCGTTGCCTCTGTAGTTGGTGATTTTGTCATTTTGGACTCGGACATTGATAAGACCATCATGGAAATGGAGTCTCAAGGAATTTCTACCAAAAGTATCAGCCGTTGTGAATTGTTGGGGAAATTGATGGAAGATAAGCTTTATGCACATCACGCGATCCAAGACAGTTTGGAGGTAAGCGATCAAGAAATCTATGATTATGTGGATCAAAGCATCGAATACTTTATAGAACAACTCGGAAGCATGGAGAAGGTTTTGGAATTCTACAACAAGCCCGATCAGATGAGTTTCAGAGAAGAATTATTCGAGATCAATAAAACACAAAAATTGGCATCGATGATGCAAGAAGAGGTTGTCAGCAATGTTGAGGTTACCCCCGAAGAAGTGCGTTTGTTTTTTGAAAGTATTCCCAAATACGACTTGCCTGTTTTTGGAACCGAATTGGAAATTGCTCAAATTGTTCTGGCACCAAAAGTTTCCAAGGACGAGGAGGAACGTATTATTAATCAGCTGAAAAACATGCGGTCCGATGTTTTAGAAAAAGGTCTGAGCTTTTCATCCAAAGCCATCTTATATTCTCAAGATCCAGGTTCGCGATCCAAGGGGGGCAAATATACACTATATCGCAAGCGCCCTCGTATGGCCAAAGAATTTCGTGATGTAGCCTTTAGCCTTCAAGAAGGAGAGATTTCTGAACCTTTTAAAACCGACTTTGGTTGGCACATTCTTCAAGTAGAAAAAATCAGGGGTCAGGAGATTGACATACGTCATATTTTGCTGACACCTAAAATAGATGAGCAGCAACTGCGCGAATCCAAAGAACTTTTAGAGCAATTACGTCAGCGTATTGTGGACAATGAAATTAGTTTTGAAGAAGCCGCATTTCAATTTTCAACAGAAAAAGAAACCCGACTCAACGGAGGGGTACTAATCAATCCTGCGACGGGAGATACGCGTTTTGAGCTCACCAAAATCGATCCGGTCTTATACAATCAGATCCGATACCTTGAGGATAATGAAATCTCAAAGCCTCTTTTAGAAGAAGAACAGTCCGGCGCTCAAAAATATAAAATTCTAAAAGTGACCAACCGCTTTGAAGAGCACACAGCAGATTTTTTGAAAGACTATATTAAAATAAAAGAGTTGGCTCTTAAGGATAAGAAACTAAAGATGATCCAAAAGTGGATTACTCAAAAGATTGAAGAAACCTATGTCAATGTCAATAAAGACTCTCGCTATTGTACTTTTACAAACAATTGGCTAAAGAACAACGATTAGGTAGCTTACTTAAAATACTTTCTCGGAACCCATAGCATTCCAAAGCACTCTCCGTCTTCTTTGTCAATATTCTTATGATGCATTTTATGCGCTCTTCGGATGCCGCGTGCGTATTTACTATCCGCGTTTCTGAAGAGTTTAAAACGTTGATGGATAAAAATATCATGCACCATAAAATAGGTAAATCCATAAGCAAAAATACCAAGCGCTATGGCCAAGCCTGGCCAGAAGCCTTGTCCCCAGAGTATAACAAATAGAGCACTTATTAACGCATAAAAGACAAAAAAGAAATCGTTGCGTTCAAACCACGATTTGTGGTCTTTTTTGTGATGGTCTTTGTGTAAGGACCATAAAAAACCGTGCATAATATATTTGTGACTAAACCAAGCCGCCCCCTCCATAAAGATAAAAGTGGCTAAGAAAATTAAGATTAATAAGGCAGTAGATAACATAGTTATAATAAGTTCAATCGGTATTTCACGTAAGAACGCGCCAACACGCCCATTTTTTGATAATTTGGCACGCGTATTCGGGTACTTTTGATGTTTTTAGAAGGTGTGTTTTTGAGTTTGGTCAAAAGCTTATGATAGTATTTATAGGCTGTATAAACGCCAAACTTTGCTTCGCTGGGCAGGTTAAAAATACCAGGAAGCGCCTTTTCAAAATCCCGTTCAATTTCTTCAATAATTCGGGCTTTTGAGGCTTCGTTAAAATGCGTTAAGTCCGTATCGGGAAAGTAACTTCTGTTTAGCAAGTCATGATCCGCATTGAGGTCCCTCAAAAAATTGACTTTCTGAAAGGCCGATCCAAGGGCCATGGCTGCCGGCTTTAATGCTTCGTATTGTTTTTGATCGCCATGAACAAACACCTTAAGGCACATAAGTCCCACAACATCAGCTGAACCATAGATATACGTCAAATAATCTTCTTGTGTATCGTATATTTTCTTGTCCAGATCCCATCGCATGCTTTTCAAAAAAGCATCGATTAGATCCCGATCAATTTGATTTTTATGAACCGTTTTTTGAAACGCATTCAAAATTGGATTAAGACTGATTTTGTCCTCCAATGCATGGTTGAGGTCCTGTTCAAACCGATCCAATAACGCCCGCTTGGGATAGTCGTGAAACGTATCGACAATCTCATCTGCAAAGCGAACAAAACCATAAATGTTATAAATATCAGCACGAATGGTACTGCCCAAAAGATTTGTAGCCATAGAAAAAGAAGTGCTATATCTCTGAGTCACCATTTTGCTAAACGCTTCCGATACGTTGTCGAATAAAATTTTCATACACAATCTTTACTTAAACAGAAGTTTAATAAAAGTAATAAAAAATTAGACAAACAGAAGAAGTATTAAACAAAAACGCGGGAGGAGAAGTAGGTTTCTTCAAAAGCTTCTATGGTTCTAAAGGTCTTGACTTGTGGTGATAGCTTGCTCAAATCGAGTTGGATTTGTTGGGGACCAAGAATGGCAAGCTCTGCATCGCTATTTTCAAGAATCAATTTGTGAAAGTTTTTAAAATAGTCATCAATCACTTCCTTATTGGGCTCTACGGTGAGATAGGTGACAAATTTCATATTGGTACTGTAGGTCAATATCGTTTCTAAACTATCTGTAGTTATCGACTGTCCTAAGAAAATGGTTTTATACCCTTTGTTCAATATAAAATAGTTAAGAAAAAGAATGGCCAATTCATGGATTTCGTCTTCTGGCAAAAACAAAACAAAAATATTTTTATTGTCTTTAGGTTCTTGCTTTCGTTGAAGAATTTCCGTTTGAGTATGAATTTTTTGCTTCACCAGGTTGGTGATAAAATGTTCGTGAGCAGGACTGATAGCACCTGTTTGCCATAAAATCCCCAATTCGGACATCAATGGAAGAAAAATTCGGGTAAAGGCATAATGAAAGTCCGTACGCGCAATGATTTCATCGAAAGTTACATCAAACAACACGCTGTCGAAATTGACCATGGACAATTTGAAAGCATTGATAGAAACTTGCTCAGAAGACGACTTAAGCGCAATTTCTCTTACCAGCATCGGTATTTCTGCCTCATCTAATTTTGCAATTTTAGAAATTTTGAGCCCGTGATTGTAGAGTAAGGTAACGTTGAGTAATTTTTGGAGACTAGAAAGACTGTAACGTCTAATATTAGTATCCGTTCGTTCAGGTTGCAATAAATTATAGCGCTTTTCCCATATCCTTATAGTGTGGGATTTGATACCTGAGATATTCTCAAGGTTTTTAATGGAAAAAGTGCTTTTAATCCTTTTCATTGTCTAAACACTCTATATAAAAGCTTAAACAAATATAGTTAAAAAAAAATATAATAAAGCAAAAGCTTAAACTAAAAAAGAAAAGAAAGTGCGCACGAGAAGACTCGAACTTCCACGGGATTTAACTCCCACTAGGCCCTCAACCTAGCGCGTCTACCAATTCCGCCACGTGCGCAAAATAGTGGTGACCTGGCTGGGGCTCGAACCCAGGACCCTCTCCTTAAAAGGGAGATGCTCTACCAACTGAGCTACCAGGTCTAAAAGTGATCCGACTGGGGCTCGAACCCAGGACCCTCTCCTTAAAAGGGAGATGCTCTACCAACTGAGCTATCGGATCGCACTTTGCGGGTGCAAATATAGCATCTAATATTTAGATTTCAACCTTAAATTATTATAAATTTGGACCGTCTTTGAGCCATGAAATATCAGAAAATCGTCTTGTTAGGATATATGGGAAGCGGAAAATCCTTGATAGGTAAATTGCTATCAGAATCTTTGGGAATACCATTTAGAGACTTGGATTCACTGATCGAGTTAGAAACCAATTCGTCGATAGCAGAATATTTTTCATCAAAAGGTGAAATTGCTTTCCGGGCTTTAGAACATCAAGTTTTTGAAAAAACCATTAACAATCAATCATCCATGATTTTGGCGCTGGGCGGTGGAACTCCTTGTTATTATGACCATATGGAAACCTTGACCAAGGACAACAGCATATTTTCGGTTTACCTAAATGTAGCTTTGCCAAATCTAGCAGCACGTCTTTTTGAAGAAAAAGCGAAAAGACCTTTGATAGCACAAATAGGGACAAAGGACCAATTGACAGAATTTATTGGAAAACATCTTTTTGAACGAAATCAATTCTACAAACAGGCCGATTTTGAAATATTGTTGGAGCACCAAACTCCCGAACAGATTGTAGCTATGATTGCTCAAGAGCTAACTTAAATAAGCTCCTTCTTTGGTCCCTTCAAAAATGACCTCGATATGTTCTTTATGGGAAGTCGACAACGAAATGCCCTTAAAATCTCCTTTGATCGGATATTTTTTATGGTTTCTGTTGACCAAAACAGCTGTTTTGATTTGTTTGACAGGCACTTGTAAAATGTAATTGACGGCATACATCAACGTTTTCCCTGTATTGAGTACATCGTCCACGACAACCACAGATTGATTGGCAATTTGCGCGAGAGGCACAGAAGCCTGGAGGGTGTCTTTGGGGTTATTTTTATCAAGTGTCAATGCGGCCAATTGTACCTCTAATATTGAAATTGCATGTAAGTCATCAACAAGTTTTTGGGCAAAAGCCATTCCTTTATGCGCAATTCCAAAAACAACGATTTTTTGTTCATCGAGATTGGCTTCATAGATCTGAAAGGCAATTCTACGACTGCTGGCAGCAATGGCTTCAGCATCTAAAATTTGGTGGTGGTTGGTGTTCATGTTTATAAAGATAGATAAACTAGTTTTTTTCTTCTGTGGGTTTCTGTGTGTCTTTTTGGGTTTCATCTCTAAAATCGTCTAAATCCCGTCGGTCTTTTTTGGTGGGTCTTCCAAGTCCTTTATCACGTTCTTTTATCCAAGCCCTATCTTGCATTTCCTTGTGTTCATGCGCAAAATGCTCCGTGGTGTCCATGCGGTAGATGTCAACCAGTTTTGCTGCCATCCGTGTTTTTGGAATGTCTAAAAGCGTAAATCGATACCAAATTTGGTCTTTTCGTAACGCGATTTGATCGGTCGGAATCGCTTCTCGTGAGGGTTTTACGGTGCGGTCATTGATTTTTACGGCTCCCTTTCTACACGCTTGATTTGCTTGAGCACGAGATTTATAATACCGTAAACACCACAAAAGTTGATCGATTCGCACCTTAAAACTTTATTAAATTAAAGTTCAAAAATAAAGTAAAATTGTATCTTGCGGCCGTTTTAATAAAGCATAAAAGCACTTTAAAGCACCTATGTTAGTAAACCAACGTTTATTCGCTACCCAGCCCATGACTCGATTTCACATTATAACGGTTGTTTTTTTTATCTTTCTATTAGGTTGCAAAAAGGACACGAGTGAGGAGGTCCGTGATCCTAATGAACAAATTGTTGAGGACGAGGCAGCTTTGGTCACTTATCTTCAAACTCATTTTTACAATTATGAAGATTTTGAAGCTGCGCCAAATGATTATTCGATTCGGATAACGTTAGACACCATCGCAGACACCAATAGTGACAAAACTCCTTTGTTTGATCAAGTAACATCCAAATGGGTAGATGTTACCTATAAGGGAGAAGTGATTCCACACAAATTATATTATTTAGTGGCTCGAGAAGGAAAGGGACAAAATCCTACTAAGGTCGATTCTACCTACATCCGATATACGGGCAACCTTTTGGACGGAAAATCATTCGATAATCGTGAGACACCCATCTGGTTTGATCTAACGTCAGTAGTTACTGGATTTCGTGAAGGTGTTCCCTATCTAAAATCGGGAAGTTATTCGGTAAATAGTGATGGAACCTTTAATTTTTTTGATTTTGGTCAAGGCATTATTTTTATGCCTTCGGGATTGGGGTATTTTGATCGGGCACAAGGTTTGGTGCCTCAATATGCGCCGTTGATTTTTAGAATTTCCTTATACACCTTCAACACGGCAGATCACGATGGTGATGGCATCCCATCGATGCTTGAGGATCTCGACGGAGATTCGAACCCCTTTAATGACGATACCGATAGCGACGGTACCTCAAATATGTACGATCCCGATGATGACAATGACGGCATACCAACAGCAGAAGAATATGATGCTGATGGGGATGGTATTCCGGATGATAAAAATGATAATGGAATCCCCGATTATTTGGACAATACCATATAAGGCTAATCCGCTAATTTATAGGAAATTCCTAATGCCCAAAGGTTGTTTCGAGTATCTAAACGATCTCCGATAAGATCCGAAGCATTAAGAAGCGCTACGTCGTTTGGCGTAAGTCCTTTTTCATATCGCAAACTTATACCGAAAGGGCCCATATTGAGCCGTACTCCAAAATGCGAACCTACGGTGCTTTTGGTTTTGAGGTCTCCCAACTGCAAACTGCTTTTTTGATCTAAGATATAATGGAAACTGGGCCCAGCATAAACACTGAAACCTGGCAAAACAGTATAACCTATAGAAACAGGAGCCTCCAGTTTTGAAGTTTCATAGTTTCCTGAGTCATAGGTACTTTTGTATTTGGCCAGTTGCAATTCGGGTCTGATATAAAAAACGGCGATTTTAGCTTCGAGGTAACCACCCACAAAATAGCCTGTATTGCTTTTAGATAATGAGGTGATTTCATCTTGAGCGTTTTGGACGTTTCCCGTTGCATTGGAATTGATTCCTGCATGCACACCAAACTCAAATTGTGCTTGATTGCTAAAGGATCCTAAAAAGAATAAAAGGGCAATAAGAAATTGGGGTGTTTTCATAATCTTTAAATTTTACGTTCTAATACTTTGTGTACTTTAAGTTGGATGGCGGTTTGGTCCAGACCATATTTGGCCATCAATTGCGAAGGGGTTCCCGATTCACCAAAAGTGTCATTGGTCGCTACAAATTCTTGAGGTGTTGGCGCATTTTCTGACAAAACACGGGCCACACTTTCACCCAAACCTCCCAAGAAGTTATGCTCTTCGGCCGTGACAATACATCCGGTTTTGGCGACAGACTTTAGGATGATATCATTGTCAAGGGGCTTGATGGTATGGATATTGATTACTTCAGCGTCTATAGACTGTTCTGCCAATGCAGCAGCAGCTTCAAGGGCTTCCCAGACCAAGTGGCCGGTGGCGACAATGGTTACGTCTTTTCCTTTTTTGAGTATCAAGCCTTTTCCAATTTCAAAGGGGGCATCGCTGGAGGTAAAATTTGGTACTTTTGGTCTCCCAAAACGAAGGTAAACAGGTCCTATATGATCAGCAATTGCAATGGTTGCTGCTTTGGTTTGGTTAAAATCACATGGATTGATTACGGTCATGCCGGGTAACATTTTCATCAAACCGATATCTTCCAAAATTTGATGGGTAGCACCATCTTCGCCAAGTGTCAATCCGGCATGTGAAGCACAGATTTTTACATTTTTACCCGAATAGGCAATTGATTGTCGAATTTGGTCATAGACCCTTCCGGTGGAAAAATTGGCAAAGGTACCTGTAAAAGGAATTTTACCACCTATAGTCAAGCCCGCTGCAATCCCCATCATATTGGCTTCCGCAATACCGATTTGAAAAAAGCGTTCTGGGTGGGCTTCGATAAAGTCATCCATTTTTAGTGATCCAATGAGATCGGCACATAGTGCTACCACATTGGGGTTTGTTTTTCCGAGTTCGGCCAGTCCGGCACCAAATCCGGATCGTGTATCTTGGCTTCCTTGATTCGTATATGGATTCATAGTATTGTAAGATTAATAATCGCCTAAAGTCTCTGGGTTTTGCGCAAGTGCTGCTTCGAGTTGTTCGTCGTTTGGTGCTTTGCCATGCCATGCATGGGTGTGCATCATAAAATCAACGCCGTTGCCCATTTCAGTTTGCATCAATATTGCAACCGGTTTTCCTTTTCCACAAGCGGCTTTTGCCTCTTGAAGTTGCGTTAGAAGTGCCGGTATATGATTGCCTTCTTTGAGGGTAAAGGTGGTCCAGCCAAATGCTTCGAACTTTTGTTTTACATCCCCCAGAGAAAGGACCTCCTCGGTAGTTCCGTCTATCTGCTTGCCGTTGAGATCAACGGTGGCGATGAGGTTGTCTACTTTTTTGGCTGCGGCAAACATCATCGCTTCCCAATTTTGCCCTTCTTGGAGTTCGCCATCTCCCATAAGTACATAGATCAATTTGGGGTCGTTGTTGAGTTTTTTAGCCAAGGCGGCACCTACAGCAACCGATAGGCCCTGACCGAGTGATCCTGAGGCTACACGCACCCCTGGCAAACCTTCATGTGTAGTAGGGTGCCCTTGAAGACGCGAATCGAGAAGTCTAAAGGTGTTTAATTCTGATACCTCAAAATAACCAGCTCGCGCAAGTGTTGCATAAAAGACGGGTGAAATATGTCCGTTGGATAAAAAGAAAAGATCTTCCTCTTTTCCGTCCATCGAAAACCCATCTTTACGCTCCATGACTTCGTTAAAAAGGGTTACAAAAAATTCAGCACAGCCCAAAGAGCCTCCAGGATGTCCTGAGTTTACCTTGTGTACCATCCGTAGGATGTCCCGACGCACTTGCTGCACTGTATCAGTAAGAAATTGCAAATCTGCCATTTTGTTGATGCTTTGTACAAAAATAACCCAACCGAGTTGATTGGATGGGTAATCCTCAAAGGATTTTTCCAAAATAATTAACAATTGATATAAGATCGTGAATAACGCCTTTAAATGGTATCTTTGCGCCAAAGCAGCATAATGACTTTTGATTTAAACGGAACCGATTCTCAGTCCAAGGCCCGTGCTGGGATCATCACGACAGATCACGGGAACATCCAAACACCCATTTTTATGCCTGTGGGTACTGCAGGAACCGTTAAGGGTGTGCATCAGAGAGAGCTCAGCGAAGATATAATTCCTGATATTATATTGGGCAACACCTATCATTTGTACCTCAGACCCGGTACCGACATATTGGAGCAAGCAGGTGGATTGCATCGTTTTATGAATTGGGAAAAACCTATACTTACCGATTCGGGAGGCTATCAGGTATATTCATTATCGGCCAACCGAAAGATTAAAGAGGAGGGGGTTAAGTTCAAATCCCATATAGACGGTTCTTACCATGTTTTTACTCCAGAAAATGCCATTTCGATTCAACGAAAAATAGGTGCTGATATCATTATGGCTTTTGACGAGTGTACACCTTATCCTTGTGACTATGAATACGCCAAAGACTCGATGCACCGCACCCATCGTTGGTTGGATCGATGTGTACGACAACATCATGAAACACCTTTTGCTTATTCTTACAACCAGACGTTATTTCCTATAGTTCAAGGAAGTGTTTATAAAGACTTACGACTTCAATCTGCAGAATATATCGCAGCAAAAGAGGCTCCTGCAAATGCTATTGGTGGGTTATCGGTGGGAGAACCCGCAGAAGAGATGTACGCCATGACCGATGTAGTTTGTGGTGTTTTGCCTTTTGATAAACCCCGTTATTTGATGGGGGTGGGCACACCAACCAATTTGTTAGAAAACATTGCGTTAGGGGTTGATATGTTTGACTGTGTTATGCCGACTCGCAATGCTCGAAACGGTATGCTTTTTACAGCGGAAGGAACAATAAACATCAAAAATAAAAAATGGGAAAATGATTTTTCTCCATTAGACCCAGCAAACTATTGTTTTGTTGACACGGCCTATACCAAGGCCTATGTTCGACATCTGTTCACCGTCAACGAAATGCTTGGAAAACAAATTGCAACCCTTCATAATTTGTCCTTTTATATTTGGTTGGTTCGTGAGGCCAGAAAACATATATTAGCGGGTGATTTTAGCCGTTGGAAAAACACTATGGTCGCCAAATTAGACCAACGTATCTGATTATGAAACTCATCGATCGCTACATCATTACTCGATACCTCAGCACCTTTGTGGTAATGCTATTTTTATTTATTCCAATTGGTATCATGGTAGATGTAGCTGAGAAGATCGATAAGTTTAAAGAAAAGGAAGTACCCTTTGATGAGTTGGTTGCGTATTATATTGATTTTACGTGGTATTTCGCCAACCTTTTGTTTCCGATTTTTCTTTTTTTGGCCGTGATTTGGTTCACTTCAAAGTTGGCATCAAATACCGAGGTTATTGCGATTTTGAGTTCGGGAGTTTCATTTACACGTTTTCTAAAACCCTACATCATTGCAGCGGGATTGATAGCGTTCGTTGCATTTTTTGCCGGTATGTATGTTGTACCAAAATCCAACGAAGGGTTTAATATGTTTCAGTTCAAGTATATTTCTAAGAAAAAAGAGCGCAATACCCAAGAGCTTTACAAGCAAATCAATGACAAAGAATACATCTATGTGAGCAGTTATGATCCGGTAAGACAACGGGCCAGCAATTTTACCCTAGAGCATTTTGAAGACAACGTCTTAACTTTCAAAATCATGGCCAATAGTTTGCGATGGATCGAGAGTGATTCGGTTTTTAGAATGTCACAATATGTCAAAAGGACGGTTCGAGGAGATCAAGATTTTTTAGAAAAATTTTCACGAAAGGATACTCTTTTTGATTTCAAAATTGAAGATTTGGCTCCTGAGTCTTACAAGGCAGAGACCTTAAATCTTTCGGAGCTCAACCAATTTATTGACAAAGAACGTCAAAGTGGTTCTCAGTTAATCAACTCGCATTTGTTGGTGCGTCACAAACGCTGGAGCTTGCCGATGTCTGCATTTGTATTGACGATTATTGCGGTGGCGATGTCTTCTTTTAAACGAAGAGGGGGGATGGGTGTCAATTTGGCCATCGGGATTTCACTGGGGTTCTTATTTATTTTTTTTGATAAAATTTTTAGTGTAATGGTGGTCAAATCCAATTTTAATCCTGCGATGGCCGCTTGGTTGCCGTTGTTTATTTTTGGTGTATTGGCTTTTTATTTGCTCAATTATGCAAAGCGCTAGACAAAAAAGCTTATTTCAGTTTCACTTTATTGTATTCTTGTTTGGATTTACTTCTATTCTAGGGGCTTTGGTGACTTTGCCTGCCATTCCCATTGTCGCATGGCGTATGGGGATTGCCAGTGCGATTATCGGACTTTATTTGGCACTGCGCAACCCCGAAAAATTTAAAATTCCTAAACAGCATTGGCCGCTGCTTTTTGCGGGTGGATTGATGATTGCCATCCACTGGATTACTTTTTTTCACGCCATAAAAATTGCAGGAGTTTCTTTAACCCTTTCTATGATGGCCACAGGGGCTTTTCTTACTGCGCTTTTAGAGCCTTTGTTTTATAAAAAAAAGATTGTTCTCTATGAATTGCTTTTTGGTGCCATGGCTTTATTGGGACTGGGTCTCATTTTTCAAGCAGAATTTGACCAACTCTGGGGAATGGTCGTGGCGCTGATTTCTGCCGTTTTGAGTGTCTTGTTTACCCTAATAAACGGCAAGCTCACACACCGACTTCCGGCACGATCTGTAAGCTTTTATGAGCTACTTATTGGTTTTTTGGCGGTCATGCTCTACATATTGATAAACCCCCAACTGCAATTAGGCGCCCTATCCGTTGAGGTGTCTGATTTCGCCCTGCTGTTTATTTTAGGGTCGATTTGTACCGCCTATGCTTTTATCGTATCTGTTTCGGTTATGAAAGAGCTGAGTCCTTTTACCATTATGATTATCATCAACCTTGAGCCGGTATATGGAATTTTACTTTCCTTATTATTTTTTGGGGAAAAAGAACTGATGAGTACCAATTTCTATCTGGGTCTTATGGTCATATTGATCGCCATTGCGAGTAATGGTTATTTTAAGTCCAGAAAGGGATAAGCGATGTGTTAATTTTTTAAAATCAATACATAAGTTTAGAAAAGCAACTTTAAAATTCAAGAATTACTATTTTTGTTCATAGAACCGATTGATGTGTATGGAATATTTAGATTTTGAACTTCCAATAAAAGAGCTCCAAGAGCAAATTCAAAAATGCCGTATTCTTGGCGACGAAAGCCAAGTCGATGTAACCGACACCTGTAAAAAGCTTGAGGAAAAACTCGAAAAAACCAAAGCCAAAATCTACAGCAACCTGACGGCATGGCAGCGGGTACAGTTGTCCAGACACCCCTCAAGACCCTATGCTCTAGACTACATCAGAGCCCTATGTGGGGACAGTTTTTTAGAACTTCATGGCGATCGCAATTTTGGTGATGACAAAGCCATGGTAGGTGGTTTGGGCAAAATTGGTGACCAGACATTTATGTGCATCGGAACCCAAAAGGGGTATAACACCAAAACCCGTCAATACCGCAATTTTGGCATGGCCAACCCCGAAGGGTATAGAAAGGCACTGCGACTGATGAAAAAAGCTGAAAAGTTTAACCTCCCGATCTTATGTTTGGTTGATACTCCCGGTGCATATCCCGGATTGGAGGCCGAAGAGCGTGGTCAAGGAGAGGCTATAGCACGTAATATTTTTGAAATGCTCGGGCTCAAAGTTCCGGTCATTGTCATGATTATTGGAGAAGGAGCTTCTGGTGGCGCATTAGGAATCGGAGTGGGCGATCATATATGCATGCTCGAAAACACATGGTATTCAGTTATTTCTCCCGAGTCGTGCTCTTCCATTTTATGGCGCAGCTGGGAATACAAAGAACAAGCAGCAGAAGCCCTTAAGCTGACTGCTGAGGATATGATGAAAGCCAAACTTGTCGATTGTATCGTACCAGAACCCAAAGGCGGGGCACACAACGACCGCGAAGCAACTTTTAGCGCAGTCAAAAAAGAAATTCTCAAAGCCTATAAACGTTTGTCTAAAGTAGATGCCAATGCACGCGTGCATCAACGCCGAAAGAAGTTTCTAAAAATGGGTGTGTTTGAAGAGTAGCCCGGTTTATTTTAGATATTAACAATTTTTTTGACTTATAAACAGCCTATTTGTTTATACCTGTAAGACATTATCAGCAAAGAAAATCACTTTACTTTTCGGTACATGACTTACTTTAGAGCCATGGAAGAACGCAAACCAATTACGCAAAAGCAAACCAACAAAGGGGTAGTCATCCCCCTAGAAAAAGGCAAACTGCCGCCACAGGCGCTAGACCTTGAAGAAGCTGTACTAGGCGCAATGCTTATTGACAAAAAAGGTGTTGATGAGGTGATAGACATCCTTCAGCCAGATGCCTTCTATAAGACGTCTCACCAGTATATTTTTGAAGCCATACAAGTGTTATTCAAAAATTCGGAACCGATAGACCTTTTGACGGTCTCGTCACAGTTGCGAAAAATGGAAAAATTGGAAGCTTCCGGTGGTGACTATTATTTGGTTCAGCTCACCCAAAAAGTTGCCAGTTCTGCGCATATTGAATTCCATGCACGAATCATTCTTCAAAAATACATTCAACGGAGTCTCATACGCATCTCAAATGAGATTATCGAATCATCTTATAAAGAAACCATAGATGTTTTTGATTTATTGGACGAAGCAGAATCCAAACTCTATGACGTCACCCAAGGCAACATCAAAAAAACATCTGAGTCTGCCCAAAGCCTAGTCATTCAAGCCAAAAAGAGAATCGAAGACATTGCCAATCGTGAAGGATTAAGCGGGGTAGCTACTGGTTTCGAAAAGTTGGATAAACTGACTTCGGGTTGGCAACCTAGTGATCTTATCATTATTGCGGCACGTCCGGGTATGGGTAAAACCGCTTTAACCCTGTCTATGGCTCGTAATATTGCGGTTGGAAGACAGATCCCAGTTGCGTTCTTTTCGCTCGAAATGTCCTCGGTACAGTTAATTACACGACTTATTTCATCCGAAACAGGACTATCGTCCGAAAAACTGAGAACCGGCCGCCTTGCCGGTCATGAATGGCAGCAACTCAACGTAAAAGTCGCTGACCTCGAAAAAGCACCGCTCTATATAGACGACACCCCATCATTGTCTATTTTCGATCTCCGTGCCAAAGCCCGAAGATTGGCCTCACAGCACAAAATAAAGCTGATCATCATTGACTATCTTCAATTGATGACCGCAGCTACTAATAGCAAGAGCGGCAATCGAGAACAAGAAATTTCAACAATTTCAAGAAATTTAAAAGCATTGGCCAAAGAATTGGATATTCCGGTTATTGCCCTTTCACAGCTCTCTCGTGCCGTTGAAACCCGAGGCGGTTCTAAAAGACCCTTATTATCCGATTTGCGCGAATCTGGAGCCATAGAACAAGATGCGGATATAGTATCTTTTATTTATCGTCCCGAGTATTATGGTATTGACGAATGGGATGACGAAGGCCGTACACCTTCTCAAGGTCAGGCGGAGTTGATCGTAGCCAAACACCGAAACGGAGGATTGGATAATATTCGGCTCAAATTTGTGGGCAATCTTGGGAAGTTTGAAGATCTCGAAAACTTTGATACCCCATTTGAGTTTCAATCTAAAATGAATCCTAACGAACCACCACCACCCAATACATTTCCATCTGCTGATGAAGCATTTGGTGGTGCAGACGATGACGTGCCTTTCTAAGAATCACTCACAGCACAGCTTTAGGCGGGTTTCATCAATACTAAACTAAAATTTGTACTTTCAATAGTTAAATCATGGCTTTGAGAAAACTACAAATTGGTCCAGGAGTTCTAGTTACGGCTGCATTTATTGGTCCAGGAACGCTTACGGTTTGTACCTTGGCAGGAGTCCGTGCAGGCACCCAGTTGCTTTGGGTGGTAGTTCTTGCTACGTTGATCACCATATTTATTCAAAATATCGCAGCGCGTATCGCTTGGAACACTGGATCTGGTCTGGCAACCTCAATGATAAAAAACACAGCACAACCGCTACTGCGCTTTTTTTTCTTAGTGCTGATCTTAGCTGCTATTCTCGTTGGCAACACCGCCTATCAAGGAGGCAATCTTAGTGGTGCTTTTTTGGGTTTTGATAAAATCGTAACGCTTCCCAGTTTTTCAATCGGAAACCAAACGTTTGCCCTACGTTCGTTGATTATTGGAGTGATGGCAGCTTGGGTGCTTTGGAAGGGCAATACACGTCTGATCAAAAACATACTGCTTTCTGTGGTACTCTTGATGAGTGCTTCTTTTTTGATAGCAGCCATATTGGTGCAACCCAATTTTATGTCTTTAGTTAAGGGATTATTATTACCACAAATCCCACAAGGAGATTGGAAGCTGGTGGTGGCGCTATTGGGTACAACCATCGTCCCTTATAACTTATTTTTACACGCCGCTTTGGTAAAAAGTAAAAATAGCCAAATCACCTCCTTAGCAGCACTCAAACGCGATACACAATATGCTGTTGGTATTGGCGGTTTGATTTCCATATGCATTATTATTGCTGCCTCTGCTGTTCAAGGTGCTGAGATTTCATCCGTCACCGATTTGGGAAAAAGTTTGGTACCCATTTATGGCAACCGCGCCGAATATTTTGTTGCTTTTGGTCTTTTTGCCGCTGGCTTTAGCTCTGCAATTACCGCCCCATTGGCGGCAGGTTATGTGGCCGAAGAATGTATGCAATGGTCCGCTGATAGCAAAAAAAGTAAGTGGGTAGCACTGCTTGTTTTGACCATCGGGTTAACCATGACTCTTTTTGAGCTTCGACCCATAGAAATTATCCGATTGGCACAATGGGCTAACGGACTTTTATTGCCTTTGGTAGGACTTTTTTTATGGGCGCTTATGCGAAAAGAACAAAATCGTATGCAACTACGGCAAACAGAACAACTCATTATGGGGCTGATCATCGTATTTTTTTGTGTGCTAACCTTAAGAAGCCTCGGCTTTTTGGCTTAAAAAACGAGCTATGGATCTAAATGCAGATTTGGGAGAGGGAGGACTACAAGACGAAGCCTTGATGCCCTATATCACCTCTTGTTCTATTGCCTGCGGTGGACACACAGGTACTTTTGAAAGTGTTGAAACGACCCTTGAGCTTGCGCTTAAATACGGTGTAGCGGTTGGGGCACATCCCTCTTATCCTGATCCTCAATTTTTTGGAAGGCGCTCCATAAAAATGAACAAAAATGATTTGCAAAAATCCATTGAAAATCAATTGCAGCTTTTTGCGGTGGCACTTAATAAATCAAAAGGAGCTCGCTGGCAGCACATCAAGCCCCATGGAGCATTGTATAATGATATGGCTCAAGACCATACTCTTGCAAGTGCCGTGTTGGAGGTCTTTTCTTTTTTTGACATCAAAGGACTTTTTTTACCTGCAAAAATGCCCGTAGTTAATCTGGCTAGAGAAAAGGGCTTTCTCGTTTGGGAAGAGGTGTTTGCGGACAGAAAGTACAACGATCATGGACAATTGGTGTCAAGAAAACTACCGGGAGCCGTTTTGTCAAAGAATTCTGACGTGGTTTCTCAAGTAAAACAGTGGAAAAACGGAGCGGTAGAAACCGATACAGGTGCGACATTCGAAACCCGATGGGATACATTATGCTTGCACAGTGATACGCCAAACGCCGCATCGATTGCGCAAGATTTGGCCGTTCATTTTAAATTCAAAAAGTTGTCATGAAAACATTCGAATTGGTACCCTTTGGTGAAAAGACGTTGATTTTGCGATTTGATGACGTGCAAGAGCAACCTGAAACCATTCACTGGCTCAACGGATTTGCAGCATTTTTAAGGTCAAAATTTTCTAAAACGTTTGAGGATGTACTATTGAGTCATTTAGAAATTAATTTGGTTTCTAAAAAAAACACCGATTTTAAGAAAGTAGAAAAGCAGGTTCGATTGGCGTTAACCGAATATAACAACATCGACGTAGACACCGCCTGTGTTTGGGAAATCCCCGCTTGTTTTGACGCTGAATGTGCACCTGATTTGGACGAACTTTTTGGAGGAGATCAAAACAAAATAGACACCTATATACAAGCCTTTACCGCTCAAGAACTCTATGTTCACTTTTTTGGATTTTTACCTGGATTTGCTTATTTGGGTGGGTTGCCCAAGGAGCTACAAATGCCAAGAAAGGCACATCCCAGGTTGGCAGTTCCTAAAGGTGCGGTTGCTGTTGGAGGAAGCTATGCAGCGGTCTATCCCCAACAAAGTCCAGGAGGATGGCAGCTCATTGGCCAAACACCTTTTGTTTTTTTTGATCGGAATCGCATGATTCCTTTTTTTCTAAAGCCCGGGGATCGCATCCGATTTAAGCCAATTTCATTTTTAGAATATCAGCAGTTGGATCGTGATTATCAAAAAGCATCATTTTTACCCCAAAAAATAGAAAATAAATGAGTGTACAAGTGATCCATACGGGGTTTTATACAACAATTCAAGATTCTGGCAGAACGGGTTATCGGCACTGGGGAGTTCCTGTTTCTGGACCGATGGATTGTGAAAGTTTTGCTCTGGCCAACGCCTTGTTGGATAATTTTGAAAAAGCAGCTGTTCTAGAATGTACCATTAGTGGTCCGACCCTTTTATTCAATGCACCTACTCGTGTGGCGGTAGCAGGAGGGCTCATCGAAATTCGCCTAAATGGTGTTGAAGTGGAAATGTGTAAAGCGATTGATTGTGATTTGGGGACCATTTTAGAATTTGGTAAAATCACCAAGGGAGTTCGAAGTTATATCGCTTTTGAAGGTGGCCTTGCAACGCCCAAAACACTGGGTAGTCGATCCCAATATTTTCCTGTTACGGAGTATAAAAAACTTCAAAAAGGAATGGTTTTACCGCTTAGACCCCACACAACAGCCTTACCAAAAATAATGCAAGTACCCTCCACAAATTGGATTGGTACGACCGAAACTCTAAATGTACTTAAAGGCCCTGATTGGGGGCGTATTTCGGAACAGCATCAAACGCAGCTTTTATCTGAAAATTTCAGCATCGGCAGCAACGACCGAATGGGGTATCAACTCAAAGGGGCTTTGTCCAAAAACAACTATGGGTTGCCAAGTAGTTTTGTGTTGCCGGGTACCGTTCAACTCACCCCAGAGGGAACCTTGTTGGTGGCCATGGCCGATGGGCAAGTAACCGGGGGATACCCACGGGTTTTTATGTTGTCTGGCAATGAGGTTTCAAAATTGGCCCAGCTGCGTACCGGTAAAACGATTCGTTTTGAAGGATGCGATTAGATCTTATGATAAACCGTTTCGAATGGAACTCTAAAACGATCGCCATACACCCCTTCTTGTTTTCGGATGCCACAACTCACAACCATATTGATTTCTGATTGGGCAGGCAGTTTTAGTACCTTTTTTAGTCGCAAGGAGTCAAAGCCTTCCATGGGACATGTGTCATACCCAATTTCTGCCATACTCAACATAAATGTCTGAGCAGCCAAGGCTGTACTTTTATGGGCTACTACTCGAAGATCTTCTAATTTGATTTGGCGGTATGCAGGTTTTTTGAGCCCCATAAATTGTACCGACAGGTATTTGATAAAGCCAACTATTTTGTTTGTAGTACCATAGAGCATGGGCATGGTTTTCTGATAGTAGTTAAGTGCCATTTTTTCACGTTTACTATCCCGTTTTTTTTCTTTTTCAAAAGCACTGTTCAAATAGTCAATATTGGCCTGGGCTCTTTGCTTCCAAAGATCTTTGCGCACTACAAACACAACCAATTGATCTGCAGTACGTGCTGCGGGTTGATTGAAACAGGTTGCTGCAACAGCAGCAATGGTTTCTTTGTTTTCGATATGATAAAATTCCCACAGTTGCATGTTGCTGCTATTGGGAGCCAAGGTGGCATTTCGAATACATGAAACGACCTTAGATGTGTCTAGGGGTTGGTTGTTGTCATAAATTCGGATGGACCTTCTGTGGTCCAGCGCTTCGGAGACAGTTTTGTGATTCATGGAGTACAATTTTTCTTTCTACCAAAAAGGGTAGTTGCTTAACAATTTTTCACAAAGATAATTGGATTTTTTTGGAGTACTAAAACGGAACTGGGTATATTAATTTATATTATTTAAAACACTGAAAAACAGAAAAATAAATACATTTGTTTTCGGTTGGGTATTGTACCCCACACCAGCCCTAAATCCCAAAAGATATAAAACGATTAATTTCGTATAGTAGATTAAAATAAATGAAGCTAAACAAGTACAGCCATCGGGTTACCCAAGACCCCACTCAACCTGCAGCACAAGCAATGTTGCATGCAATAGGATTGACCGATGAAGATTTTCAAAAGCCTCTAATTGGAATTGCCAGTACAGGCTATGAAGGCAATCCCTGCAATATGCATCTTAATGATCTTGCACAGAAAATTAAAACCGGAATTAACACCACCGATATGGTCGGATTGGTGTTTAATACCATAGGGGTAAGTGATGGAATTTCGATGGGCACACCAGGTATGCGGTTTTCGCTGCCCTCAAGGGATGTAATCGCAGATTCCATCGAAACCGTCGTACAGGCCATGTCTTACGATGCTGTAGTTACCGTAGTTGGATGTGATAAAAACATGCCAGGGGCATTGATGGGCATGCTACGTCTCAATCGACCCGGTATATTGGTTTATGGTGGCACAATAGCTTCGGGTTGCCACAATGGAAAAGAACTAGACGTGGTTTCTGCATTTGAAGCATGGGGCGAAAAGGTCGCTGGCACCATTGACGAAAAAGAATATAAAAGTGTTATACACAAAGCCTGCCCAGGAGCTGGTGCATGTGGTGGAATGTACACTGCAAACACAATGGCCTCGGCTATTGAGGCCTTGGGAATGGCACTGCCCTACAACTCGTCAAATCCTGCGGTGAGCAAAGACAAACAAGACGAATGTTTGGCACTTGGAGCCGCATTGAAGGCTTTGATGGAAAAAGATTTGAAACCTAGAGATATTGTAACAGAAAAATCTTTAGAAAACGCAATGCGTCTTATCGCGGTACTAGGAGGCTCTACCAATGCCGTATTGCATTTGCTGGCCATTGCAAAGGCGGCAGACCTATCACTTACCATAGAGGATTTTCAAAAAATAAGTGATACAACTCCCTTTTTAGCAGATCTCAAGCCAAGCGGAAAGTATCTAATGAAAGACCTTCACAATGTCGGTGGGGTACCTGCTGTTCTCAAGTTTATGTTAGACAAGGGTATGCTACATGGCGATTGCATGACCGTAACCGGAAAAACCTTAGCAGAAAATCTAGAAGGTCTTCCTGCTCTAAACGAAAAACAACAAATCATTCGTCCACTTGACAATCCAATAAAAGCCACAGGACACATAAGAATCCTAAAGGGCAATTTGGCGCCTGGGGGGAGTGTAGCAAAAATTACCGGAAAAGAAGGTTTGCTCTTTGAAGGTCCTGCCCGAGTATATGACAGTGAGTTTGATGCAAATGATGGAATCCGAAAGGGTGAGGTAAAAGCCGGTGAGGTAGTAGTCATTCGCTACGAAGGTCCAAAAGGAGGTCCAGGGATGCCCGAAATGTTGAAGCCCACAGCCGCTATAATGGGTGCCGGACTTGGCAAGTCAGTTGCACTGATTACTGACGGGCGTTTTTCGGGAGGTACCCATGGGTTTGTGGTGGGACATATTGTTCCTGAAGCACAAGAAGGAGGCCCTTTGGCACTGTTGAAAAATGGAGACCAAATTACGATAGATGCCGAATCCAACACCCTGAGTGTTGCTTTGTCTGAGGACGAAATACGGGCGCGACGTGCCCAATGGGTAAAACCACCCTATAAATTTAATAAAGGAGTACTCTACAAATACATAAAAAGTGTTGCCTCTGCCTCCGAGGGCTGTGTAACTGACGAATAAATCTCATGAAATCAGCTGTTATAAAAAATAAAACCTCTCACGAGGTTAAAGGAATTACAGGCGCTGAGGCAGTCATCAGATGTTTACTTGCCGAAGGTGTTGATTTGGTATTTGGTTACCCAGGAGGGGCGATCATGCCGATTTATGACGAACTCTACAAATTTCAAGATCAACTACACCACGTATTGACACGACACGAGCAGGGAGCCGCCCATATGGCACAAGGTTTTGCTCGCACGTCAGGTAAAGTGGGGGTCGCCATGGCAACTTCTGGACCCGGAGCCACCAATTTAGTTACCGGAATTGCAGACGCCCAAATTGATTCGACACCAATGGTTTGCATCACTGGACAAGTCGCCTCACATTTATTGGGAACCGATGCTTTTCAAGAAACAGATATAATCGGTATTTCGACACCCGTCACCAAATGGAACTGCCAAATCACAAAAGCAAGCGATATACCAAGCATGCTTGCCAAAGCGTTTTACATTGCTCGGTCGGGAAGACCCGGACCTGTTTTGATAGACATAACCAAAGACGCCCAGTTTGAAACCTTTGATTTTCAATATGAACCGTGTCAAGGAATTCGAAGTTATCAACCACAGACCGAAATTGATCCAACGGCCATAGCAGAAGCTGCATCGCTTATTAATGCCGCTCAAAAACCCCTTATTGTTTGGGGACAAGGGGTTATACTTGGCCAAGCCGAAGAAGAATTTAAAGCCTTTGTAGAAAAAACACAAATACCAGCTGCTTGGACAATATTAGGGCTCTCGGCACTGCCCACCTCACACCCTCAAAACATGGGAATGGTTGGAATGCATGGCAATTATGCACCCAACTTACTCACCAACGAATGTGATTTACTGATCGCCGTAGGAATGCGTTTTGACGATCGTGTAACTGGCGATTTGGGAACCTATGCCAAGCAAGCTAAAATTATTCACCTAGAAATAGACCCTGCCGAAATCAATAAAAATGTACCTGTAGATTTGGCCGTTTTGGGCAATTGCAAAAGCAGCCTTCAACAACTACTGCCCTTGGTTTCTAAAAAAGATTTAAGCCCATGGTATCAGCGTTTTGAAGCACTCAAAGCCACTGAAATCAACAAAGTCATCAACAACGATTTGTACCCAACCAAACCTGGATTGACAATGGGAGAGGCCATAAAGGTCATTAACAAACACAGTGGTGGTGATGCTATTATTGTAACCGACGTAGGACAACATCAGATGGTCGCTTGTCGCTATGCAGAATTCAATCAATCCAAAAGCAATGTCACCTCTGGGGGATTAGGAACTATGGGTTTTGCGCTTCCTGCAGCAATTGGAGCCAAAATGGGAGCACCAAATCGTGAGGTTGTTGCCATCATTGGAGATGGAGGATATCAGATGACGATTCAAGAGTTAGGAACTATTTTTCAACAACAATTGGCCGTCAAAATTGTAGTACTAAATAACGAATTTTTAGGCATGGTCCGTCAGTGGCAGCAACTGTTTTTTGACAAACGCTATGCTTCTACTGAAATGATAAACCCCGATTTTATTAAAATCGCCGAAGCCTACCGTATCCCTGCAAAAAAAGTTCAAAATCGCACAGAGCTCGACACTGCAGTCGGTGAGATGATCAGCTGTCAAGGCCCCTACTTCTTAGAAGTATGCGTAGAAAAAGAAGATAACGTTTTTCCAATGATCCCTTCTGGGGCTTCGGTCTCGGATATACGACTAGAATAGTATGGAACCAACAACTTATACCATATCAATTTATACAGAAAACAATGTGGGGTTACTCAATCGGATCTCTGCAATTTTTCTAAAAAGGCATATTAATGTCGAAAGTTTGACCACTTCCCCCTCAGAAATTGAAAATGTTTTTCGTTTTGTAATTGTTGTCAAAATGAAACAAGAAAATATTGCCAGAGTCGTCAAACAAATTGAGAAGCAAATAGATGTAATTCGCGCCTATTATCATACCGATACCGAAACTATTTTTCAAGAATCTGCATTATACAAAATTAAGTCGGAAGCACTCTTTGAAGAACGCCACATCCAAAACATCATTAAAAAAAGCCAGGCCAATATAGTCACAGTATCCCCCGAGTTTTTTGTGATCGAAAAAACAGGTTTTCGAGAAGAAACCGAAAAACTCTATGAGGATTTACGTCCCTACGGATTGTTGCAATTTGTACGTTCTGGACGCATCTCAGTATCCAAAGCAAAAATGGGTATCTCAGAAATTTTGAATACATTTAAAACCAAAAATAACGAAGAAAAATCATCCTAATGGGAAATTATTTTAACCAACTAGCACTCCGCGAAAAATTAAATCAACTCGGTCAATGCCGTTTTATGGAGAAAGAAGAATTTGCTGACGGTATATCCGCGCTTAAAGGCAAAAAAATTGTCATTGTGGGCTGTGGCGCACAAGGGCTTAACCAAGGGCTCAACATGCGCGATTCTGGCCTGGATATTTCCTATGCTTTACGTCAAGGAGCCATTGACAACAAACGCGCTTCCTATGTCAATGCAACCGAAAATAATTTCGCTGTTGGTACTTATGAAGAAATGATTCCCGACGCGGACTTGGTAATCAACTTAACCCCCGATAAAAATCACTCCGATGTAGTGGCAGCAATCATGCCATTGATGAAAAAAAATGCCACACTTTCCTACTCACATGGTTTCAACATTGTTGAAGAAGGAATGAAAATACGCGAAGATCTTACCGTAATTATGGTAGCACCAAAATGCCCAGGATCTGAAGTTCGA